>Ga0255336_100061_pt1 | contig 265208 bp, 260 predicted proteins | sample MeOH1_35cm_T3_17_FD_189102 | JGI IMG/M metagenome (GOLD analysis project Ga0255336, IMG submission 189102) | Sandy soil microbial communities from University of British Columbia, Vancouver, Canada - MeOH1_35cm_T3_179 | ecosystem: Engineered > Artificial ecosystem > Sand microcosm > Unclassified... | reverse complement strand
AGACCGACGAGAAGAGGAGAGTTTGCTATGGCTGGGAGTCGGCAACGGCAAGAGGAAGAAGGGGAGGCGAAAGAATGACGGGAACGTCCCTGTCGGTGACGATGACGACCCCTGGAAGCAGCTGGAGAGGAAGAGGAGAGAGCAGGGCGTGCAGCAGAGGAACCTGCAGGACGTCGTGCAGGCGCCACCAGTGCTGAAGCCAGTGAAGAATATATTCAAAGAGAAGGAAGTCTGGCGGGCCGACACTGGCTTGGATGGGAGTATTTTCAACGTGCCACGAAGATCATGACTCGATGAGTGGGTGCCACAATACAAAATCCATGGTTGGAGCTGCTTCTGAAGGATTTATGTCCACCTCGAATCCAAGGTGCTGACCGCTCGAGAGGCGCGAAATGTATAGAGTGCTGCTACCTCAACCCCAAGTTCCGCCGCCGCCTCCCCGGCCTTGCCTCTTCTGCGCACTCAATCTCCAATCATCTTCTCCGGCATACTTGTTGTGCAGTGGCTGGATCCGTTCGGCCTTCTTGCGCTTGCTCAACCGATCTGTCGGGGCCACTTTGAAAAAGGTCGGCGCCGCCTCGACCAGCCACTTCGGCTCGATGACGGTCGCACAGTGCATGTACTCCTTGGTCGTGAGCACCAAGGTGTGATAGATGACGTGCTCTGCCGGCTTGCCGAATAGCGCACTGCTTGGATGCATGTACACCGGCGTCCCCTCGACGAGGGTCTTGTACCCCTCTTGCGGATCTTTCCTGGCCGAGTTCCTGAAGAAGCCCGAACACAGCGCCTGGCGGACTTTGATCGTGTTTCGGCCGCAAGACACGACTTGGTGTTTGTACCGTTCCATGATGGTCACCAGCTGTTGTCGCACGTCCCGGGCACGAGACATTTGGCGCTTCTGAATAAAGTTCTCGAAACACCAGGGATCGCTATATCTCGAGTTCTTCCACCCGTTGTACACGTTGAGGAGGGTCAGGTGGTCCCCGTGCGGGTCGTGGAACTTGCTCTTCTTCTGATCGGCCTGCTGTTGCTTGTCTTTGGGCCGGTAGAAGACGTTCTGCACGGACAGCATGGCCACGATGCTGAGCATCTCGTCAGAGCAGCCCATGTCCGCAGAGGCGATCAGCACTTTGGACAGTGCGGGCTCCATGGGAAAATCGGCCATTTTGCGGCCCAGGCGGGTCAACAGCCCCTCATCATCCAGGGCCGAAAGGGCGTATAGTTCTTCCAGGGCGGTCAACATGGTGTTGGTCGGCGGCGGATCCATAAAGTCAAAATGCAACAGATCATTGATCCCCATGGCCTTGAGCATGAGAATGGTATGAGAAAGATTCTGACGCTGGATTTCGGGAATCGTCGTGGGCAGCATCTCCGACTGGTAAGCAGCTTCAGTGTACAGGCGAAAGCATTTCCCCGGTCCCGTTCTCCCGGCTCGTCCGGCCCTCTGTTTGGCTTGCGCCTGGGAGATCGGGGTGACCACCAGCGAATCCATTCCCAGCTTCGGGTCGTAGGCATTTTGCTTGACGAAGCCGGGATCGATGACGTAGTAGATGTGATCAATGGTGATGGACGTCTCGGCGATGTTGGTCGCGATCACGACCTTTCGGCTCCCCGGTGGCGCGGGGTCGAAAATCCTGCTTTGCATTTCGCTGGGTAAGGCCGAGTAGACGGGGAGGATGATGAGCTCCGGCACGCTCGGGCCCAGCGCTTTCATCCGTTCATACAAGATCTCACAGCTGGTGTCAATCTCCTCCTGCCCCGTCAAGAATAACAAGATGTCGCCGGGGGGTTCGGTGAGATGGATTTGCATCACCGTCGTCAGAGCGGCGTCCAGGTAATCCTCTTCGGGCTCTCTCGAATACATGACCTCGACGGGGAACGTCCGACCGGGAATGGAGAAAATCGGACATTGATTGAAGTATTCGGAGAACTTGTCGGCATCGAGCGTGGCCGAAGTGACGATCAACTTCAGGTCAGGACGTCTCTTCAATGTCTTCTTGAGCAGACTGAAGAGAACGTCGGTGGAAATGGTCCGTTCATGCGCCTCATCCAGCATGATGACGCTGTATCGTTTGAGATCAGGGTCCAGCAAGATTTCTCTCTGCAGAATGCCATCCGTCATGTACTTGATCTTGGTCTCGGGCGATGTCCGGTCTTCGAAACGGATGGTGTATCCCACCTCTTTCCCTAGTTCGCAGCCGACTTCTTCGGAAACGCGCTTGGCGACTGACATGGCCGCGACACGACGAGGTTGGGTACACCCAATCATCCCGTGGTTGGCATACCCTGCTTCGGCGAGGTATTGTGTCAGCTGTGTCGTCTTTCCGGAACCGGTGTCGCCAACCACGATGAGCAGTTGGTGATGGGCGATCGCTTCGAGCAGCTCCTTTCGGAACTTAAACACGGGCAGCGATTCTCTCTGCTGCTTGATCGTCATGGTCGTTCGCCGGCCAAACGACTGATCCTTGCTCTGGGTGGCACGCTTCCATTCAGGAACGGCCGCGATGGCTCGGGAGGTTTGCTGTTGCGCTTGTCGCAACTCCGAAGCAAATTTCCTCTGCTCGGGATTGATCATCGGGTCCTGCCACTGCGCGGCCAGATCGACCTTGGATGCTTCCTCCGCGGCTTTGTCCGCCGCTTCTTGTTGCTTCAGGTCTCTTCTCTCCTTGGCTAGCGCTGTTCCCGCCTGGGCGGCTCTGTTGAGAGAGCCCTCAGGCGCCTTGACCACCCTGATGGGTGAGAGTTCGAGGCTTTGCTTGGTCTGGCCCGCCAAAAAAGGCGGCTCTTCTTCCCTGACCTCGATATCGATGTCCTCCTCTTCTTCAAAGTCCCCTTGACCATTCAGGGTGGCATTGTATTCTTCATCGATGTCGGGATAGTCTTGGGCCGAGATCGCTCCCGAGGCAATGAGCTGCTTGATTTCCCACCTCTCCGGCGACGTCAGCCGCTTTCTGTTTCTGCCAGGCTTGCCATTCATGTCGTCTTCAATGACGGGCACATCGCTGCTGAGATTGCCATATCGGTCATGGGATGGCAATCCATCCAACCGTTCCATGTTCGCACCCGAGGCAATGCGCCTCGCGGGAACCAGATCCCGACCCGAGACTTGATCGACTTCTTTCATGGACAAGCCGATCCGGTTGCCGTCCATCTTCACCACTTTGACTTTGACAGACTGGCCGCGAGACAGGAGATCAGATGGATGGTTGACTCTCGCCCCTTCTTGTATGGCCGAAACGTGCACAAGCCCATCGACTTTGCCTTTGACGCCGCGCAGGTTCACGAACGCTCCAAAGTCTTTGATCCCAGTGACGACGCCATCGTACACCTTGTACAGGACCGGATAGTCGTCCACTTCGGGGAGAGGAGGGCGTCGGAAGTGATCATCCTTGTCCTCGTTGTCGTAGTCGCGCCGCTTGCTTCGACGGGGAGCATCTCCGTAGTCATCGTACTTGTCTGCTCGACGACCATCATACCCATCATCACCGCGCCGTCTTCGTGGTCCCTTCTCTTCATATGGACTCGGACTTCGCGACCAGTATTTCTGCCTCGGCTTGCGGGTCCTGTCGTAATCATCGCGGTCGGGACTCCGACTTCGTTTCCTGCTCTTGCCATTCACCCCGTTGGTACCAGGCCTTGCTTGACCCGCCAGCCCTTCGAGGAGGGCCAAAGTATCGTCGGGAACAGAAGGGCCCTCCTCGTCGATGGTTTTCTGGCCCACCATGTCGTCTTCTATATCGTCCCAGCTTTGTTTGCGGTCAGGCACGGCCAGGCCTTTGAATACTCTGGCCTTCCGTCCGATGGCATCAAGTTCATCCATGTCACCCTTTGCATTTTTATCCAGCTCTTTTTGTTTCTTGTACTTCGGGTGCATTGTAAGTATCAGGCGATCGATACTCTGGATCAGGCTGTCCGGGAATTCTGCGCCCATGGCAGCCAGGGACTCTTTGAATTCTGGTAGTTTTCCCCCACATTTTTCATGTTGATCGATCACGAACTCGGCCAGGGTTTTGTCGCTGACTCCCAAGTGATTTTGCAATTCTGAGGTGACCTTGGACACGAGGGAGAGAAGCTCTAGAGACGTCAGGTCATCCATGGACCCAGCTGGCATTTTTGCTTAGCAAGTCTGCCAGTCACAACTGTGGACCAGGAGTGCGCATCTGGTGCGGTCCCATAATCTGGTCGTGGCGACTAGCATGGACTCTGCAGGCATCAAAACTACAAGTCCCTATTTGATTGCAGAAGGTTTGCCGGAAAGTTCTAGGCTAGGCCGACGTCATGGGATAAACAGGACTTCTGTTAGGCTTTGCTTTTTCACTGCCAACACACACATTGTCTCCATGTGCTTCTCTTTCCGCTGTTCATTTAATTTGTAGGCATATCCTTGACCCAGGCTTCGGAGACTCTTGCTTCAGGGACTCTATATCATTACCGGAGCATCATCCACACTAATGCCCATCGCAGCAGCCAGGGACAATATGGCATGTCCATATTCACCGCAAATCTGTCTCTCCTCTATCCATCATATGTGGGTTATGAATACACCAGCCCTATTTCTCTTACCGGTACATTTCTCTCCTACTGAATTTCTACGTCATTCCATACCACCACCTGTACAGCGACCTCACCCCTAGCCGAAACTGCTCAGACGTCAACCGCAGTCTCTCTACCGCAGCAGCCGCAGAAATCGTAGGGGGGGTAGAGGGAGCTTCTTTCAGTCACTTTCGACGACCGCCGTGACTCCACACAGAAAGATCGAGGATGGTGAGCAACACGATAGCCGTATGACAAGGACCGAGGGCTAGATTGCTCGCGCCTGCGTGACCATCAACCCTGATGCTGAAGGTCTGGATAAGACGTTGTTGTCCCCGGTTACGCATGCCGAAGTCCTAAGATAGAACAACCGGAACAGTGCAGAGGCCATGTCTGCTTTTGGTCTCATTGCTCACCTCTTCCTCCATGCGTCCGTATTTCTACCTGTCTCGAGTCCCTCTGCCTTCCAAACCCCGGAAAATCGCTGATTTCAGACTCGAGCAATCAAAGGTAGCAGCGACGGTCCTGATGACACGTTGACTTTATCCCTTGTTGGCCACCGCCCAAGAGCGCGACATAAAGAATGCTGAACGCTCAAGTGCGCTCCACTGAGGACAGCAAGCGACAGAGAGTTTTAAATCGAGGAGACTAGCCTTGAACACTGATTGATGGTGCTAGAGAGAGATGAGTTGCTATCGCTGACTCTGGCGACCCACGCGACCAATCCAGTGGTAAAGCAGTGGAATCGCGGACGCGTTCTGCGGGAGAATCAGGATCTCGCGAATGAGATAGAGCAGGATTTGAAGATGAGGCCGAGGAATGTCTCGAGGATGCCATCTGCTTCATCAACAGGAAACGCTTCCTCAGGTTGGGGTTTGCTGAAAACTCGAGAAGACAAATATTGATCTTTTCTTCGACCAGTTCCTTTGCGTGAAAGGCCATTTCTCGATCTCTAAAGGTGTTGATAAAACGGTAACTCAACCAGAGGAACAAAATGAGAGCCTTGTGAAGGCGTTCCAGCGCTTCGAGGTACAGCCGATCACCCGATAAAGGCTGGTCGAGCACTTCCAACGGGATTTCGGGGATGTCGGCGATGGTGACTTGCTTGTGGGCTGCGACCGCTTCAGCCAAAGCTTCGATCACCAACCGACTTTGGGCATCCCTGAAACTGCCGGGAGACGAGCAAATGATGTATCTTTGCGCTGGGGTCAGGCTGTTGACGGGCTCAATGACCCTGGCGATTCTCAGCTGGTCTTTGACGTTGCACAGCATGAACCGTGGATGCGTATTCGCAATATCGCACAGACGTTGCATGACATATTCGAACGGTATGCCGTGTGGAAGCCTGGCCGCGTACTCTTCGACAAATTCGGCGGGGGGCAATATCCCGGCGGCTTTGATAGGAGGGGATTCAACCTTCAGTGCTTCTTGTATGGCAGGCAAATCAGCCTCGTCAAGGCAGGTGACCAAGCCTACCGTTGCGGCGGAACGATCTTCGTTTGCAGGACGCTCAGCCGAGTTGTTCTCAGACACCTGGCTTTTCGTGTCTTGGTGCGCACTGCGGTAACGGCCCGCTCGACCGGCGATCTGCTTGATGGCCGGGATCGAAAGCTGCTCCCGGTGTGTGCCATTCCACCTTCGCAATGATTCGAAAACGATTCTTTTGATACTCCTGGTGTCATGTCAGCCAATACATCATCTCACGGACATGAATGGCGTACAGGTTTAAGCCCATTCCGATGGCGTCGCTGGCCACCAGATAGTCATAGTCATTGTGCGGATCATTGAACAATGCAGCTTGTTGAGCCCTCGTCTCGGGCGGAAGGCTGCCGTACACGATGGCACAACGCTTACCGGTCTCCAGTTCGATTTGCTTTTTCAGTGCGTGAATGCCAATGATCGAGAAGGAGACGACGCAATCCCCTTTGCGCAGATTCTTCAAATTGCCTCGAAGGCTCCGGGACATGGCCTTGAGTGGGTTGAGACGGTCATACTCATGTATGTGCAGGTTGTCTCCCATTGACGCGGCGAGCTCTCGAACCAGGGGCACCACTCGTGTTTCACCACAGAGATGTACCTCTCTGGCGTTCGCACCGAGGAATGCCCGAGTCCATGCCCAGCCACGGTCCTCCGAAGCCATCATCTGGATTTCGTCGATCACGGCAACATCAACCAGCCGGGAACAATCAACCATTTCCACCGTTGACGCGTAGAGCGTCACCTCCGCGCTCGCGTCATAACGGACATCGTCGCCAGTGACGAGATCACAGGGAATCCCTTTTGCTCGGAACCGAGAATACACTTCGTGTGCCAGCAGTCTCAGCGGACCAGCATAAAACCCGTTGCCCGCTTCCTCGAGTCTCTTGAGAGCATTGTACGTTTTCCCTGAATTGGTCGGTCCGACGTGGAGGTGAATGTCTCGCTGCAACGCTCGCGCAGCCGTGTACCACTCCGTGGGATATCGCAAATCCGCCAGCTTGGACGCAGTCGAAGAAGTTCGGGAGGCGTCTTCGTTTAGGATATGGTCGATGAAGGCGAAATGCAGCGTTTTGAGCAGCTCTGAATTCGGATCGTCCATGCTATTGGCCGACACCAGCTGGGTATAGAGCCGCTTTTGTTCCGGAGAAGCGCCATCGGCTCGCTTTTCTCTGAGAGTGCCCCTCACTGTGTCTTCAAAGGTCTTCCATCTCATGCCGTCGGGGTCTAATGAAGCAGATTGGCTGGACTCCGACGCATCCGTGGCGCGAGATGTGTCCAGGCGTCTCTTGAGAGTCCTCAACGACGCTCCCACCCGAGTTGGGAAGAGACGAGCGTTCATTTCGTCTCGAGCTTCAGAGTCCACCGGATCCTTCCTCCTCTTGCCCATCCTCCGTATTATGGGATCTTCATGGCGACGGGTGATTGTTCGTGCCGGCAGCCGAGAGGAGCCGCCATCTCTGGACCGTGGCTGCACGGACTGCTTCAGAGGTCGCGTGCCGGTGGTGAAACTGTGGTGCGTACGTAGATACTCCTTGGAACCTGGCGGCCGTCTGGTGCGGAACAAGCATAGCAGACATGGGCCGCGTTGGGCCGGCCCCGCCAGCATCACCTGTCCAAGGTCGAATATCGACGGCCTGAGAGACTGCCACGCCTCTCAAATCTCATCAGAGTGGCGAAAGATCTGCTGCCGACAGAGGCTGGAATGAGCGGTGAATTGTTCCTGGTAAAAATCTGATTGTCCAGGGTCCCGATGCATGACATCTCCGTTGCCATTGCCGCACCTTATATTGCTTGGCCCGCTCCGCTGTGAGCGCCCACAGCCACTAGTTACAGTAGCTCAGGTCGGAGTCTCAAGAGGAGCCTGGCCGGTCGTCCGCCACGATCCTGCAAGTTTGAACAGATCTAAGCAGCAGGTCATGTCCACGGACTGGCCTCGGATGGTCCAGCCAGCAATATTTGTTCTGAGATCATGACAACTTCCTCGAATCTTTGCTCGTGTTGCCGTGGTACGTTATGGCAACCTCGATCATAGACCTTCAGCGCGGGATCATCCTGGACACGATCAGAGCCACCAGCGGGAACGACTGGAAAGTCCTGGTCGTCGACGAGCGCAGTCGCCGGCTGGTCAATAACGTCACGAAAGAGGATGACATCCTGAATGCCAATATTACAAATATCGAGCAACTAGAGCAGCGCCGGTCTGCCCTCCCAAGTACAGATGCCATATACCTTTTGTCTCCTCTCCCGCACGTCGTCGAATGTCTCAAAGCCGACCTCAGCCGTCGAAGATATCGTCGAGCACATCTCATATGGACATCACATCTTCCACGATCTCTGTACGACGAGCTTTTTCGTTCAGAGGCTCGACAACGACTGGTGGTGGAATGCCGGAGCCTCAACATTGAATACTTGCCTCGCGAGTCGCAATTAATTACATTTCGAGATCCGTCCAGTTTCCATGTCCTGTTCCACCCGGCGTGCGACGCCCTGGTCAAGGGCCACCTCGACTCTTTGACGCAAAAGATTGTGTCCATATGCGTATCGCTCGGCGAATATCCCCTCATTAAATACTATCGGCCTAGAAACCCGCGGCACGAGGCGAGTGTGTTGTGCAGCCATCTGGCGGCGTTTGTGCAAGGAGCGTTGGACAACTATGCTCGAGATGAGCGCAATAACTTCCCTCCACCGTCCGTCCGGCCTCGGGCAGTTCTGTTCATCACCGACAGAACGATGGACCTGATGGCCCCGTTTGTGCACGAGCTGACCTATCAGGCCATGGCGATGGACCTCCTTCCCCTCGGGGACGACCAAGACAAGATCAGCCACAGAAATGTGATCAAGCGGGGCCAGCCCGACCAAGAAGAGAAGGAGGTCGAGATCTCGGAGCGAGACCATTTGTGGGTCGGTCACCGGCACATGCATATGAAGGACCTGCTCGTGAAACTGAGCGAGGAATTCAAAAAGTTTCAGGCGAAGAATCCTCAATTTGCAGACCACGACGGTCAACCGGCCAGCATCAACACTATCAAAGATATGCTGGCCGGACTGCCAGAATTTCAGGAGGGCAAAGAAGCATTCTCTCTCCACATCGACATCGCCGAAAAATGTGCCAAAATTTTCGCCGACCATAAGTTGCTGGACCTCGTCTCCGTGGAGCAGTCTCTGGCGACAGGACTCGATGAGGACAATAAGAAGCCAAAACACCTCGCCGACCAACTGGTGAGGCTCCTCGACGATGACAGTGTGGTGCACGAAGACCGCTTACGTCTTTTGATCCTTTATATTCTCCACCGAAATGGCATCCTCGGGGGCGATATCGAGAAACTCCGATGCCACGGCCAACTTTCGCCCATGGATGGAGAGATCATATTCAATCTCGACATGTTGGGAGCGCGAGTCCAAAAAGAGTTGAAAGACGCAACCCCCCCACCGCAGCCACTCTTCCCGCCCAAATTGGTCGACACCTCCAAGATGGAGGAAGTCAGTCTATCCCGGTTTGAGCCGGCGCTGCGATACATGCTGGAAGAACAGTGTCAGGGCACGTTGGATGCCACCCTGTTTCCTCTGGTGAAGCCCCATCTGAACGATCCCAACACCCAGATGAACGCGTCCCAGACGTCTTTGAGAATTGCGGGCAAGCCGACGTGGGCACAGAATCGAAGCCTGATGCACAAGCCGCGTCAACGATTAATCGTCTTCATGGCGGGGGGAGCCACGTATTCGGAAGCTCGAGCATGTTATGAAGTGTCGCAGTCGATGGGGAAAGACGTATTCCTGGCCACCTCTCACATGATCACTCCCAAGACATTCCTCCGCCAAGTTAGTCTACTCAGCGCGAGTCGGCGACAGCTCAACTTGCCCATGGATCGAGCGGCACCCCAACTACCCGAATGGATGTCTGACCCTCCTCCGCAGAGCCAATCGCAGCCATCTTCGAACGGAAGGCCACCAGAGTCGACAGGACCGCCAACAGACGCCATGCGAAAGATGAATCTCGGCAGCGGGAGACCCGAGAACGGCATCAGACCAGGAGGGGGTGATTCAGCCCCCGCTTCAGGAAAAGCATCCTACAGTCCTGCGCCTGGCGGTGACAGCCCCGGCAAACTGAAGAAGGACAAGAAGGACAAGAAGCATCTTGGTTTGTTTAAGAAGCATTAGCAGGCGAGTCTGTGGCCTCTGAGCATGGCGTCTGGCGTCGTCGTGAGATTCAGGTGACGGGGAAAGTACCGCCAGGGGTCAGGGATCCGGGATCCCAATAATTTAGGGACAATCTCTGGTTCATCCGTCAGGGTGGTGATGGCCCAGATATTTTTCCACGTCTTGTCCATAGAATGACCTCCGCAGCTTTTCCGCTCTCTTCTTCGCCTCTGCTTCTCTTTTCCGTACTTCCCTTGCGTTGAGCCTGACGACTCTTTCGTCTTTGTTCCTGTTCGTTTTCCCCTTGGTCTTGTTATTCTCGTCATCCCCTCTTTCTCTCAAGCCGGCCGTGTCGTGCTTTTCCTGTGCTTTGATCGGTATCTTTATTCCCTCTAATCTCGCACCGAGGCCTTTCCGGCTGTCGGGATCCCAACCAAAGCCGGCCAGATACTTGACGCCGACATGACCTCGATCCAGGTGTGAGGGTGGGTGTGAGTGCTCAACACAGACTTGGTGCGCGATGGACGATTCATGCGCATTGACACTAATCTTGTCGGCTTCAGATGGCAGAGTCTGTCCGCAGACAGAACAGATCTCCGGCGTCTCTGAGTGATCTGCCTTGCTCTTAGTGGTGGTGGTGGTAGCAGCAGCAGCAGTAGTATCTGCGTGGCGATCTGCTTCGTCGTCACGATCAGCACTCTTCGGCAGCACGATGGACAAGTATTTATCCCCAGGTCTCCGAGATTCTGACTGGGTTAATACGTTCGAGGTCTCCGTGCTCGAGGCAGGCACGAAAGCGATGCGTTTGCGCTTTATTCCGGCACCAAAGACGCGCTGGTCTTCAAGAGGCACGAAATATTCATCTTCCCTGTCCATATTGGCAGAGAACCGGTCGCGACCTGCGTGGACGAAGGGAGGGAAGGTAGCCGACATGGAGGGCAAAAGATATCCCAGAGGTGGCGTCATCCCCGCGAAACTTCCAGGCACTGCCCCTGGCCGCCCACTCCGATAGGACGGCCTGACCCGTCAGATCGGCCGCTAAAGTTCATGCCTTCTCTTGCGCGCCTCAAAAGGACATCTCTGAGCTTAGACCGTTCTTTCACCACGAGATCGGAATGCCGGTTTCTCTGCTGGCAGAGGGCTTCGCTCGAGGACTATCCAACATCCCTCATATCTGGACGGTCATTAAATCGTTAGCATGGCTCGGTGTCATCGCCGTTCTGAAATTGTACTTTGGCGGAGCGAAATGCCGGTCGGAGCGCGTCATGCATGGGAAGGTGGTGATGGTCACGGTACTGGCGATGTCCAAAGCCTCTGGCGCCTGAAGCGTGGCTGACACTTGTTCAGGGAGGCACATCAGGGATCGGTGCTGCTGTGGTTCAAGAACTCGCCTCTCGAGGCGCACAGATCATCCTTCTAACGCACCACTCGCCGAGCGACCCTTTTATCGTTGACTACATTGAAGATGTGCGGTCAATAGCCAACAATGAACTTGTCTATGCCGAACAGGTTGACCTTTCTTCCTTGTACTCGATCCGAACCTTTGCCACGAAGTGGGTCGATAATGCCCCTCCGAGACGACTGGACATGATCATCCTGTGCGCCAATGTCATGACACCATCCTGGGGGACGAGCAAGACGACGGAAGACGGTCTCGAAGAGGAATGGGCGGTCAATTACCTGGGAAACTTCCACCTCTTGAGTATCTTGTCGCCGGCGATCCGAGCACAGCCTCCAGACCGCGATGTGAGGATCCTGTTCAGTACTTGCAGCAGCTATATTGGGGGTAGTCTGGACCTGAAAGATACTCAGACCCGGGCAAAGTCAGGCTCCAAGTCCTATGGCAGAAGCAAGCTAGCCATCATGTCTTTTGCCTGGGCCTTTCAAAAGCACCTCGACGCCTACGTTCGGCCGGACAAAGCGGCTAATAATGCTCGTGCATTCATTATCGACCCTGGGTTCTGCCGCACACCCGGTACTCGAAGATGGCTGTCTGGTGGCTCGTTGTGGGGTCTTTTATTCTACTTGCTGACCTGGCCACTTTGGTGGCTCATATTGAAATCGCCACAGCAAGGGGCCCAAAGCTATCTCCTTGCCGCCATGGATGCCAAATATGGAAGAGGTGCAGGTGGCCAGATGATCAAGGAGTGTCGAGAATTGGAGCCGCTCAGACCGGAGGTCAAGAATGAGGATGTGGCCAAGAAGCTGTGGGAATTCAGTGAGAAGCAGATTGAGCAATTGGAAAAGGAAGGGGCTGTGAGGAGAGCTCGCGCGAAGAAAGAGGCAGAGCAAGATCGAAAGAAAAATAAGACCGATGTCAACACCGGCGCTGGAAACGGTATTGTGTCAGCGGGTGGAAAGAACCACGTCCCAGGATCAAGAAGGAGAAAAGGGAAGGAAGTTGTTCCGTCGTGACGCAGACCTTATTCCATACGACGAGCGCTGCAACAACATTCATGGCAAATGGGCACCAATACGAGTACAACAACTTGGGAGCAGCATTATTCACGCTCCATATGCCTCGTACTGATACAGTCGACATGCGCCGCTCACATGAGTCCTATTTGACTGCACACCTAATCAGGATCGACCACAGGAAGGGGCGCCATATTCCAAGTCTCCTTTTCACACAAGCATTCACGTTCCGTCAGCAAAGGCCACTTGGATTTTCTCCTCACACGGCCGTGGATATATCCGGCTGTTGTCCACCTGCCCACACGCCTTTGCTTATTCTTTCAGCTGCCAAGGAGTGGAAGGATCAAAGAGATGGAATTCGACCCCGCCTCCATCTCTTGACTGCCTGCCGACGACCCATTAGAGATCTTCCCACAACAGAAGAGATGGAATATCATCTCCAATGAGCACCGAATGGAGAGGTGTGAACGCCAAAGTGGCAAAGGTTCCCTCCACTCCGTTGAATTACCAGAAAAGGCATAGGAGTATCAGACCCAAATTCTGGCTTATGCACCTTTATTTAAGACAGATCGACCCGCTTAGCAATGAACGCACTCCGTCGCCAGATCATGTTGCCGCACATCAAGATCCTTCCTCTGCGCTTTCAAGGCGTTGTTCCTGCTGACACCCACAGAGTCGGTTAATTTAGTGGCGCAGAGAAAGCCCTGCCACTCGTTGGATTTTCTGGTAGGTTAGCGCTGTCGGCGCTAGTCAACAACTCCCTGTGGAGGAAAGGATGTATTGGAGAGCTGCGAGCTACATACACCTGCAAGGCACCCGGCAGGACTAATCGAATCTTACGTGAGTGAGCAACGATTCTCAAAATGCTGAAATGCATCTCTCGTGGCCGCTGTTCATCAACCCTCTTTCCCGCGCTCGGCTATCGTTCGCTCCACTTGCGGTCATACTCGCCCTTCTGATTGTGATGCTCTCGCCTGTCATCTGGACCGTCGTCTTGCGGGGATATAACCTCATACGCCACTACCATGAGGCACGACGACTTGGCCTCCCAATCCTGGTGGCACCGGTGACATGGCAGGATCCTTGGTGGCTCAGGCTCCTACCCTTCAAACTTGGGCTCACAGAGATTATGACTGCTGATCCTCTGGCGGCGGTTGAGGTTCTCTCCAACTCCAAAACGTGGGTCAGACCGGCAGCGCTGTACAGTCTCTTTGAGAGCTTCGGCCCCAACGTGATCAGTGTCAACGGTAAAGACTGGCAGCGTCACCGGAAAGTCGTCGGTCCCGCGTTCCGAGAGCAAAATTACAAACTCGTGTGGAACGAATCGTTGAAACAAGCGAAGCAGATGCTAGAGTTGAATTCGGTCCGGCGGAAGCAGGGAACCACGATGCATGACATTCGGGAGGATACTACCACTCTGGCCATGAATGTTCTCTCTTCAGCTGCATTCGGCCAGAGCTATGACTTTATGGCCAGCGACAAACACCACGTCGGCCCGGGCCATGAAAAGAGCTATGGCGAAGCCATGTCGATTCTCTGTCAGAATCTCATCATGACCATTCTCTCCTCGAGCTTGAGAGTTCCCTTTCGGATCCGGTTGCCTGGAATATCGGGCCATGTCAGAAGCGCCGTGGCAGAGTACAGAAAGTATTTGCGCGAATCAATCGAGTAGGAGAAAGTCAGTTCTGCGAGCGGCGGTGTGACGAGAGCCGATCTGGCCAGCGCGCTGGTGCAGGCAAACGAGGAAGAGAAGCAGCACCGGCTGTTGGGCGAGACCAGGCCGACCATTCTGACCGACGAAGAGCTGTATGGGAATCTCTTTCTGTTTAATCTAGCCGGTGAGCGATTGAAATATCGGATGAAGGAGGGTACGATTGCTGATATCTGCAGGATTTGAAACGACTGCAACCGTCTTGATGCACACGATCCCTCGTCTTGCGGTGTATCCTGACATACAGGACGGGCTCGGGATGAAATCGACATAGTCTTTGCAGGTGGCCGCGAGGTGACATGAAACAGCATTCTCGATACTCCCAAGGTGTTTGGCTCTCATGGTAAGTGTCGATGCAGCATTCCGCCACGTTCTCCGTCTTGCTTCCCAGGCATCACCCATCTGACATATTGCAGTATGAAACGCTGCGCATTCAGACCGCACTTCCAAACACGTCCCGAATCTGCTTAGAGGGCTCGCGCAACCTTCACCTCAGGAAGAGGGAAATCGCCGTGCCGGCCCACACCTACGTCTCGGTCAATTTCCACAGTGTGCACCTGGACCAGAGGTATTGGGGGACAGAATCCTCGAATGGCGTCCGCAACAATGGGTCCAGCTCGACGAGAGCTGTGGCAAGGAGTACCTGGCTGATCCTCCGGGCGGAGCTGGGTACATCCCTTGGAGTGCTGGTCCCAGGGTGTGTCCAGGCAAGAAATTCAGCCAGGTAGAGTTTGTCGCTGTCGTAGCCACTATGCTGCACAAGTACCGAATCAAACCAACCGTGGTCAAGGGTGAAACCGAAGAACAGGCAAAGATGCGGTTGCTGGGTGTCACGAAGGACGTCGAGTTTGTCCTCACACCGAAGATCAGAAGACCATTAGATGCTGGGATGGTGTTTGAGGAGCGAGATGACAACCTGATCCTGGGACAAGTGTGACGATGATTGTGATGAGTCTACAAATCCTGCCAGCGAGGTATCATTCGGTTTCACACATTGGTTGGAAATAGAACCGCGCACAAGCCTCCTGGCGGCCTAATGGTTTATATAGTGTTGGGAGGATGATGTGCAAGCGCTTGCGGTTAGGGAACCGTTCTCTGCCATATGAAGGAATGGTAGAAGTGATTACATAGACGCACAGAGGAAAGGTGTGATCTCCCACCAAGCTTCAAGGTGGCTTTCTGTTGATCTTGAAGGATAGCTCGCGAGACCTATAATCTATTGGTATAAATAGCGGGGCCCCGCACAGTGGACGTCCCACTACAACCTTCGGCCTCCCACTCCATCTCCTCTCCATCTCCCACTGACTCTCCTCTCCATTCGCTCTCCCTCTCACGCCACCGCCGACGCAATGCTCATCGCAACGGCAGGTCCCGAATCGCGGCAAGTTCTTGGAAGGATATCTGCCCAATCAATAGCGGGAGAAGCACATTACAATGCCTCGACAGCACCCTCCTTTTCCGCAGAGCGGTCCTGTTCCGCACAGCGCGACGGTTCTACGGGATGGGACTCCCCACAATGCGGCACGATCTGGGGTTGACTTTGGGGAGGGAGTGAGTAAGCTGCTATATGTCTTTCTCATCCTGTTTCACTCATTTTGGCCCTATTTCCTTCGTTCATACTTCAAGCATATTTCACGTTCGTCGTCATCATGATTGACAAGACGCTCCACTTCCTCATCGGTTATGCCAGAACCTCACCGTTTTCCGTTTTGGCATACTTCTCCGCTGCCTCTGCGTTGCTGTACCTGTTAGTCACGGAGATCCAGCGCTTTCGAGTTAGGATACCGGGCTTTGATGGGCCTCCGGGATTGCCGATGATTGGTAACATCCACCAGATCAGAGTCAATGCCGCGGAGCAGTATCGTCTCTGGTCCAAGACGTATGGGCCGGTCTACCAGATCATGCTGGGGAACGTGCCCATCATCGTGGTCAATGGCTCGAAAGCCGCTCGGGAGATCTTCGGGGCCAATTCTCAGGCTCTTGCGTCTAGACCAGAGTTCTATACTTTTCATAAAGTGGTGAGCAGTACCGCCGGCACGACCATCGGGACGTCCCCCTTTAGTGAAAGCCTGAAGCGGAGGAGGAAGGGAGCGGCGAGTGCGTTGAACAAGCCGAGTGTGGCCACGTACATTGGGCACATCGACCTGGAGACTAGGGACTTTCTGACGGAGTTCTTGATGTATGGCGAGGCCGGAACCAGAGCTGTGGACCCGATGCCCATGATTCAACGCCTTTCGCTGTCCCTGTCGCTCACCCTGAACTGGGGCACGCGGATGGCCTCCCAGAATGACGAGCTCTTCGACGAGATCACACACGTGGAGGAAGAAGTGTCCAAGTTCCGAAGCACGACAGGCAACTTGCAGGACTACATCCCCATCTTGCGATGGAACCCGTTCAGCTTCGGCAGTGCCAAGGCAAGAGATATGCGCCGACGACGAGATATTTACCTCAAGAAGCTCAACCGAGATCTCGATGGTCGGATGGAGAAGGGCACGCACCAGCCGTGCATCCAAGCCAACGTCATCCTTGACAAGGAGGCCAAGCTCAACACTGAAGAACTCAGATCCATCTCTCTGACCATGCTCTCTGGCGGACTCGATACGCTCACGACTCTGGTAGCATGGTCCATGGCCCTGCTGGCACAACGACCCGACATCCAAGCTAGAGCTCTGGAAGAAATCCGCAAAGTGTACCGGGAAGAAGAGATCCTCTGTGACGCATATGACGACCAATCCATCCCCTACATCGTGGCTCTCATCCGCGAACTCCTTCGCTACTACACCGTCCTCCGGCTGTCCCTACCCCGGGCCAGCGTCAAAGACGTCGTGTACGAGGGTCGCACCATCCCGTCGGGCAGCGTCGTCTTCCTCAACGCCTGGGCCTGCAACATGGACCCGGACGTGTGGTCAGATCCAGAGGTCTTTCGACCCGAGCGTTGGCTCGAACAACCAGACGCGCCGTTGTTCACCTACGGCCTCGGCTATCGCATGTGTGCCGGCAGTCTGCTGGCCAACCGGGAAATGTATACGATCTATTTGCGGCTGCTGCACGCGTTCGAACTCAGGGACGTCGTCGCCGAGGATGGTGGAAGGATGAACACTCACCCGGTGCGAGGAGTCGAAGATCCGACGCAGTTGGTGAGTGTGCCCAAGAGATATAAGGTGCGTTTGGTCCCGAGGGACCCCGAAGGGCTGAGGCGGGCGCTGGGAAGAGCGGGCCAGGAGCATTAGTTCTCCGTCTGTCTGCTCCGTTATCCATTTGGAGTATGGTTTATGATTGCACGTGAACCAGGTGCCATGTATGATGATGCTCGAATTTTCGCGAGCCACCATAGATGGATCGATGGATGGGTAAGGGGATGCCCGTCTATCTATCATTGATCCAATCTATCGTTTCGTTCAAGTCTATCAGTAAGGCCCATATTTTAAAGATAGTCGTCTTCTATTCCCCCTCCGCCTCAACGGCAATGCCGAGTTTCTCTCGTCTTCAAAGCTCATGCGTGCTCAGTCTCCTCCGCGGGTGCCTGGCGCCCTCCAAGGAATTAGTCCGGTGCAGGAGCAGACCTTCCTCGGCAACATTTCGCACGCTTTTCGTCCCTTCGTAGATGTCCTTGGTCTCCTCCAGAATAGTGGCCCAGCTCTCAAAAATGGTGAAGGGAATACCCTCGCGCTCGCAGTATGTGATGAGATCCATCCCCTCTTTGGCAAACAGCAGATCGGTCTCTCGCGCGGCGCTCAGGTCGCTGACCCCGTCGCCCGCGTACAGCAGCGTGGGTCTCTCGCTCTCCGGCATCTGCGCAATGGCGGTGGCGTACGGTCGGATCGTCAGGCTCTTGTCGTGGCCAAAGCCGGAGTCATCGTGAAACGAAATGGTCCAACCGTCGGCTTTGTCCAGCGAGTTGCCAGGCGGCCGCGTCTGGGTGCCATTGGCAATGATTTCGATGTCCTTCACGAGATCGTCTCCCAGGAAATGGGTCAATAGCTCCCGCAGCACGGGCGCCATGCCGCTGCTCAACACGACGACGGGAACCTGGTTGGCGCGGGCCCAGACGACGAACTCCTTGAAGTGGGGGTCCAACTGGATGTTCTGGCGCAAGATGTCCAGCACGCGCTGAAACGGCACGTTCCAGGTGTCCAACATTCTCTGGAAGGCATCTCGGAAGGTGAGGGTGCCGTCGAGGATCAACTCCATGAGCTTACGTCGTGCTGGGTAACCCATGCCATAGTTGTCGGTGATGAAGTCGTTGGTATCCTGCAGTGTGATGGTCCCGTCGAAGTCGGTGAAGAAGATTACCCGCGGCTTCGCGTTGAGGTGCTCCGTCAATGGCATGGTGGAGAGGCGAGAGGTCTGATAATGGAAGCGGTTGAGCACACAAAATCTGTTGAGGTACAAGAAAATATGGAAGGCCCTAAAAGCCGTGAAACACCCGATCTAAACCAAGTCTGGGGGATGAATGGATAAAGGGAAGAACGAAATGACAAATACACTTCGAATTAGCCTTGACACCTGCACCTCGTGCCAGTCTTGTCGGCCTTCCTAGGGACGATCTCATTGCCTGTCCCGAGATACCGGTTTGGGAGGGGGCCCAATTGTTTCAGAACCTTGTTGCGACGCTGGAGATTGTCCCAATTTGGCCCCGGGCGAGAAAATGACGTCTCACTCGGCAGACCTTCTCCGCGGGCCCTGCTGCGAACTTTGTCCACCAGAAAAAGCCCAATGGAAGCCGTTAGCTAGGGCCGACGAAATTCAAGCAGAGCGACTTTCATCCTGCTGCTGCTCGGTCCTGCGGCACGCTCAGGTTCCAGAGCTCCGCCATGCAGCAGGCTCCTCTCCGGCTCTCGCAAACTCTGTGGTCGGCTTTCCGAGCTGCCAAACCTGTACATGCCCCGATCACTCGCCGCCCTCTATCCGTTTCGACCGCAATTCAGAGACCTTTGCAACCATGGTCCCGCCGGACGGCTTGGACAGGTGCCCCACCACGCTTTTACAGCGATATCAGACCGGTCGTCGACAAGAAGGTGGAAGAAGCGAAAGGCAGGGTAGAAGAGGAGCCTCTCGACGCGGCGACCGCACAACTTGAAGCAAAGTCTGCATATTCGCAGGACGAGAGTACGGTCCACGCCAGCAGTCCCGAATCTGCCTCCACCCTCTATACCTCCTCGCAGACCGCAGAGAAAGACTCGACCGCGGAAGCAGTAAAGGCCGAGGGCGCGAGGAAATCGCTGCCCTCGGACCTGTCGTCCCGTTACTCTCAGCTTCGCCAACGTTTCACCCATTTCATGGACGATTTTCAGTCACATCTGTTCGTGGCATCCCAGCGACTAAATGACTTGACCGGCTATTCGGGCATTGAAGCACTCAAGAAAGAAATCGAGAAGCAGGAAATCGCGGTGCAGGACACGAGGCGAATGGTGACAGAGGCTCGCGCTCAATATGCAGAGGCCATCGCAACACGCAGTACGACGCAGCGCGAGGTGAATGATCTCTTGCACAGAAAACACACCTGGAATCCGACCGACGTGGAACGCTTCACCAGTTTGTACCGCTCCGACCATGCCAACGAGCAAGCAGAAGCCGCGGCCCAAAAAGCGGTCTCGGACTCCGAGGCAAAGTACGAAGAAGCGTCGACCAAATTGGCACGAAGCATCCTCGCACGGTATCATGAAGAACAGATATGGAGTGACAAGATCCGGCAAATGTCGACTTGGGGAACCTGGGGCCTGATGGGCCTGAACGTGCTCCTTTTCGTGGTGCTCCAGATCGCCGTGGAGCCATGGCGGCGGCAAAGATTGGTCAAGGGCTTTGAAGAGAAAGTTGAGCTCGCGTTGAAAGAAAAGGACGAAGACAGGACTCGAGACTTGTTACCGCCGAGCCCGATGGCCGCCCTCACGCCGCCAGAGGAGGCCGTCGAGACCGTCGCGGAGAAGACGGCCGGCGCCGAAGGACAGCTGCTCACCGCCGTGACCGGCCTGACGGCGACCTCAGACGAATCTCCCACCTCTCCTTCGGCGCCCATATCCACGCCCGCGATCGAATCCGCTCCTGGCACCGTCACCTCAGCCCCCGAGATTGCACAAGACCTCGGGTCGCCAGAGGAATCGGCTGCGAGCCCGGTCTCGGGATACGCATACTACGAAGACAGGTTCCGTGAGCTGTTCAGTGACGAGAAAAAGGTCGTGCTGACGCAGCGGGAACTCAGCACCATCGCGATCGAGGGCGTCGCAGGTGGCGCGGCCTTGATGGGCCTGTTGTTCGTGCTGTTCAGATCGAAATGAGAAGTACAGCCTTGTATAGTAGAAGAGCATTATTCCGCCCACCGGCAGGCAGACTGTAGAGAAAAACACCGACTCGCCGACGGCACAGGGACACATTGTACTAGATAGATTCGTCTTTCGCCATTTTGCTGATTGTGCGAGACGAGTGCGACTGACGGTCTAATAATATGTACAAATCGAGCCTACGACGTGCTCACACATCCCAAAGGCTGGCGGGCGAGCGGCCATGATCTTTCTCTCTTCTCCTCTTTAGCATCGACACAGGCCAAAGAAGACTGCTGAAAGTTTTCTTCCTCTAGCCAATGATCAGAGAATTGTCGTCGGGGAAGTCATACTGTGGCACTTCGAGGTTCAGAGGCGCAGGACCCTTGCGTATGCGGCCGGAGATGTCATAGTGCGAGCCGTGGCATGGACAGAACCAACCACCAAAGTCGCCCGCTTCGCCGATGGGGACGCAGCCGAGATGAGTGCAGACACCCAGCATGACCAGCCATTCTGGCTTCTTGACCCGCTCACTGTCTGTTTGGGGGTCGCGGAGGGTTTCGACTCTGAAAAGGAAAAAGACGTTAGTACGGCTTTCCGGAGAGGTAGAGAACAATGCCCTGATGGACGTACTTGACGCTCTCAGCCTCGTGGATCTCGTCCTCTGTTCGGTGACGGATGAAAACGGGCTTGCCTCGCCATTTGATGATGACGTTCTTCCCCTCTGGAATCGTGCTGAGGTCGACTTCCACCTTGGCCTGTGCCAACACGTCGGCGGAAGCGGACATGTTCACGAGGAAATCTGTCGGTAAAGAGCACAGCCGTGTCAGCGCCTTCTCCCAGCCAATCGCTTCCGCACCGCGGTGTACATACCTTCCACCGTGACTTTGGCTCCCGCAGCCGTCAACAAACCCATCGTTCCGACCATGAAGTACTGGAAAACTCGGTTCGACACTTCACTCTGCTTGGAGGCGTAGGCTTTGAAGCTGGGGATCTTGGTCGTCTCCGAACCGGTATGGGATTTTCCGGTGCTGAAAGGACTTTGGAAGCTCACGGTCGAAGCCGCTCCAGCTTCGCCGGACTGCAGCCGCCGCTGCGACGGCATTGAAGCTGTGACAGAGGTCGCGGGCGCCGCGGCCAGACGGGTTGGCGTCGTCGAGCTCGGGAGGGTGTGCCGGGTCCAGCTACGCAGGGCCACGCCCGCGGAAGGGGGGACTGGACGCATGATGGTGGTTGTGAGAGGAGAAGAGGTCGTGGTTTACGAGATTGGAGCTTGGAACAAATTGGTGCTTGAGGTGTTGGATGCTCTGATCGCAAGTTCCGGGCGTGCCAAGACAAGGTCTTTTGCGTTCCGTTTGATTGGTGGAGCCCTTGACTGAAGCTTGCTGGGCCGACCCTGAGGAGCGTCCATGCTGAGAGCAATGAGTTGCAACACTTTTCCAATCGCATGTTCGGAAAGCTGAAGATGCTACAAATTGTACACAATGCTTGGCCTCATGTTGTCACAAAAGAGAAAATAACGGCTCAGTCCACCTCCCCATTCATGACGGCGACGAAACAGCCAACTCCGCAACTATGCATCAGCCCTAAAAGGACATTCAAGTGCCAGATTGGCTCTTATTAACCCGTCATTTCGACGTCTCTAACGGGGTCGGGGTGTCCGTGAGGACGTTGATGCATTGTTCGGTCGGCGATTGGGCTTCCTGGATTCGGCCGTTCTGTCGTGCTCGACGAGCCGTTGATACCGTTCATGTGCCCCTCGTTGTGTGACTGGTGGTGTGGTGGCGGCGGCTTCATCATCATCATCTTAATGGACCTCGAGTTGCTCTCGCCATTGACACCGTTTGTCGCAGTGGATGCACCTTCTTTCGCGGCAGCTTCTTCCTGTGCCTTTTCTTCCTTGACCTGGCGATACGTTTTCGTCTTGGGCACGACGTCGGCCAGAAATTCAAGGTTATCGATTCTGGCAATCGCGTTGGCTGGCACGAGTCAGACGGCGCGTGGAGCATCAAGAATTGAACAATACCCACCGACGTCTTTATAAGCGATGTTGCGTCGAGGCTTCCGCTCCGACTTGACGACGTTATACGCTTGCTCGGTCAAATATCTGATGAAGATTTCCTGCCGCCGTTTAGCTCTCCATTCATTTTACGAGGTGCATGAGACTGACGGTTGCGACCGAGATGGCAAAGGCAGCGCTGTTTGAGCACTGCGCGATATCATCGTCCATGGCGATGATTTTCTTGACTCGAGCGACTGTCTTTGTGAGCGTCTGCTCGGCAGGGGAGGAGTGGATGACTTACGTGGAAGAGCAGAGGAGCCGGTGATCTCTTCGGGTGGCGCTATGGGCGCATTGTTATAAGGCATCGTGTATTGACGCCCGTTGCTGAGGTAGAATCAATCACGTCGGTCTCGTTGGTGTGCTCCGTGTGGCCTCGAGTTGAGGTCCAAGTTTGACGAATGACGTGACCCTGATAGAGGTGGAGATGGTGAACTTTCAGAATCAGAGTCTCGCGAGCGCGTCGATATGCGAGTGATAATGGTCAGCCGGCTGAAACCAAAGACACGATCGAGGCCGTGAGACAAGAGGTCAGTCAGGATGATGTGGACCGGGTGGGAGTTTTGAGGCTGGTGGTCATCAAAGTCATTCGCTCTCAGCTTAGAAGGCCCGCGTCAAGAATTCATGTCAAACCCTGGGGCACGTCCAAAAGCGGCAAGGGCGGCGCCGTGATGCATGCGGGTCCTTTGGCTTTGGTCGACCATCGGGACGACCAAGCACTCAACACGACCAGATTATAGCATTGGGCGTCCTGTCTTTCTTGTGCTCGCCGTGATAAATGGCCTGATGTTATGACCTCGCGCGTCGCCTTCTCGACCGCGCCCTCCTCTCGCCAACCGTCCACGGCCACGCGGCGGCGGTCCCGACGGCTGTCCACTCTCTCGAGTCTCGAGCATGGCGGCGACGGATCCGACGTCCCACGGCCGGGACCAGCTTTGACTGAGGAGATCGCCGAGATCAAGCGGTATGAAGACTTTACCACGATCGACTGGGTCCAAGATGCCGCGCAGGAACAACTCCGGCGGCGCGCCCGACGCCAGGAAAATGCTGGCTTCTTTGAACGCGAAGGAGTCCTGGGATGGCGGCGCAAACTGTGGGAAGCCTACGACGCGGGACAGGCCTGGCTGGTGTTCACGCTGGTCGGGGCTGTCATCGGTCTCAATGCGGCGGCGCTCAACATCATCACCGAATGGTTGTCGGACATCAAGATGGGTTATTGCACCACCGCCTGGTACTTGAACGAGGGCTTTTGTTGCTACGGCGCAGAGGCCGGGTGTGACGAATGGAGGAGATGGACGCCATTCGCTCCGCTGAACTACTTTATTTACGCCATCTTTGCGGTCCTGCTTGCATTCATTGCCGCCTATCTGGTCAAAGAGTATGCTCCGTACGCGGCCGGGTCTGGCATTTCCGAGATCAAATGCATCATCGCCGGCTTCAACATGCAAGGCTTTCTGGGCTTCTGGACTTTCTTGATCAAGTCCATTTGCCTGCCCCTGACTATCGCTTCCGGCCTGTCGGTCGGCAAAGAGGGACCCAGTGTCCACTACGCGGTCTGCGTGGGCCATGTCATCTCTCGTTTCTTCGACAAGTACGAACGAAGCGCCTCCAAGATGCGAGAGATCCTCACGGCCACGGCCGGCACGGGAGTGGCGGTGGCCTTTGGCAGTCCCATCGGCGGAGTGTTATTCTCGTTGGAAGAAATGGCATCGTATTTTCCGTTAAAGACGTTATGGCGGAGCTATTTCTGTGCCCTGGTGGCCACGGCCGTGCTGGCGGGAATGAATCCATTCCGGACAGGACAACTCGTCATGTTCTCGGTGAGATACGACCGGGACTGGCACTTTTTTGAGATCGTCTTCTACATCATCCTGGGCATCTTCGGTGGGCTCTACGGCGCCTTCATGATCAAGTGGAATCTCCGCGCTCAGGCCTTCCGGAAGAAATATTTGTCCAAATATGCCATCCACGAAGCGGTCATCCTCGCCGGCGCCACGGCTCTGTTGTGCTACCCCAACATGTTTTTACGCATCGACATGACCGAAATGATGGAGATGCTCTTTCGGGAATGCGAAGCCGATTACGACTACGACGGCCTGTGCGAGGCCCGAAATCGGTGGTCGATTGTCGCGTCTCTGTTCATCGCCACCGCTCTGCGGGCCGTCTTGGTCATCATCTCTTACGGCTCCAAAGTGCCGGCGGGAATCTTTGTTCCGTCCATGGCGATCGGGGCGTCTTTTGGTCGTATGCTCGGCATCGTCGTCCAGTGGCTGTACGAAAGGTTTCCCGATTCGAAATTCTTCGCCTCTTGTCAGCCTGACGTGCCGTGCATCACTCCGGGCACGTACGCATTCCTCGGTGCGGGAGCCGCGTTGAGTGGGATCATGCATCTCACCGTGTCGGTGACGGTCATCATGTTTGAACTGACGGGAGCACTGACCTACATCCTCCCCACCATGATTGTCGTCGGCGTCACCAAAGCCGTGGGAGACCGATTCAGTAAAGGCGGGATTGCAGACCGCATGATCTGGTTCAGCGGATTTCCATTCCTGGACAACAAGGAGGAGCATAGCTTTGGCGTCCCTACGTCGCAGGTCATGACGAGTCCATTAAGGGTGATTCCGGCCTCCGGCATCGAGATTAAAGCGGCGCAGAAGCTGCTCGACGACACCACGTATTCGGGATTTCCCATTGTCGAAGATATCGAGACCCAAATCTTGGTCGGCTACATCGGCCGAACCGAACTGCAATATGCCATTGACCGAGCCAGGAAACAGGGGCTGCTGTCGTCGGAAGCCAAATGCACCTTCATCCCTCGGGCCAGGGACGACGCACAGACAGACGAGCCCGTGACGACTCCTGATGCCGCCACGTTCGACAGCGTGGCGTTGCAGACGGTCGACTTCAGTCCCTTCATGGATGCCACTCCAATCACCGTCCATCCTCGTCTGCCGTTAGAGACGGCAATGGAGCTTTTTAAGAAAATCGGTCCCCGTGTCATCCTGGTGGAACATCATGGCAAGGTGGAAGGCCTGGTGACCGTGAAAGACTGTCTGAAATATCAGTTCAAGGTGGAAGCAGAGGAGCATCACACCGCGAGCCAAGACGCCAGTCCGCCGCCGGAGAGAATACAGGACATTTTGCACATGGCGTTGGACTGGGTGGCAGATAAGGTCAACAACCTCACCCGAGGGCGACTCAAGTTGAGTCCCAGAGTCGTCGACCGGTGGGCCAGAGGGTCGGACGACAATAGACACGACAACTTTGCTGATGACTATCGCCATGAGCATGAGATTCTGGATGGCACCGAAGACATCTCCGGCCCTGATCGGGATGGTGTCGAGTTAGATATCAGATGATGGAAGTGGACGGAACGGAATAGAGCCTGCTGGCGCAAAGCTGTCCCAACGTAATCCGTTTTCTTGTGTTGGCTCTGCGTGCCATCGCTTGACCTCGGATTCACACAGTCTTTGGACTGGGTCCGTTGCTGGACCAGTGACATGCAGAGCCATAAATGGGCTCACCCGAGCACATATCCTGAAGATTGGATGCGGACGGAAGCACCCGGATCGGTATCGAGGTCACGCGATGTCGCGATCAAGTACATAACCTTTGAGTCCATCGTGATATCGCAATACAAGTCTTGTTATGAGAAGGCAAAAGGAGAGCCCACACAAGGAAATAAAACTAAATAAAGTTGCACCGCTACACATCTCGTCCTCCGGAATCGGAATCAGAGAAACTCTCCAACGGCCATGCCACCCAAAACAGCTCTCCTGGTCATCGACATGCAGGAACACTTCCGGCCCATGACCACCACGGCACTGCCCAACATCCTCAAACTCTGCCAGTACTTCTCCCAGACATTGTCGGAGCCCGTCATCTTCACGCAGCACGGCCACTCAAATGCTGAGCTGACCACAGTCCCATCGCCGAGCATGCTCGTGCGCAAATGGGGCCCTGAAGGATCCATCGCCACAGGCTCCCCGGCCTGGCGACTCATGGACGAATTGGCCCCGTATCTGCCAAAATTGAATTCACCTCCCGAGACGGCAGAGTTCCCCCAGCTCGTGGCCAAAAATACGTACGATGCGTTTGTCAACACGGACCTGGCGACTCTGCTGGAGTCGGCAAGAGTTGAGAGGGTCATCGTCTGCGGTGTCATGACTGATTGCTGCTGTGACACTACGGCCAGGAGTGCATTTAATCGTGGCTACGAGACCTGGTTGGTGAGTGATGCGTGTGGGAGCGCTAACGAGAGGCAGCACAAGGCCGGCTTGAATGCGTTCGGGTACGCGTTTGGCGATGTCTTGACGACGAGCGACGTCATCAGACGATTGAATGTGTGAGCGAAGCGGAATAGTTGTGGTATGATGGAGGCGGCGTGAGTTGGCTCAAACAGCCTGCGCCGTCCAAGGTGGAAGTCTCGGAGGCGCGATTCTCTCTAACGCTGACAGAGACCACGGCCTCAACCTCGAAGCACGTGTCGTGCTCTTCACTTCGGAAACTGGAGTGCCGATAAGGTCCAGTATCCGCTGAGCGGCCGATCAAGTCTGCTCCCGTGAGCCTGCGCTCGGGGCAGACAACCCACACGACTTCGCAGCGAATGTCGCGTGTGGAAAAGTGTGCAATTGGAAGATGAGGGTGTGAGAGCGGTCAGATGAGGCAATGTCGGGTATGTGACAGGCGCTCGCCTGCGGAGGGAACGAAAGCTAAGGGCATCGATCTGACTTGGAAGGCAGCGTAGTTGAAGGCAGCGTAATAGTGATGACTCGAAGTCGAGAGAATGGAAGAATTTGGAGATCAGGAAGACCATTAAGCCTGTTTCTTTTCCTTTAGATCTTAGCAACCAGTAACTGCCCGCAACACGCACACAGATCCATCGCTCTGCCATGCGGCAAGCCTTCACAGCTGCGCCTTGTATGTCTCTCAATTTAAGGCAACGTAGCTATTCTGAACGAAGACAACTTGCACTGCTGCAAAGGCTGCGACAGCAGTGAAGCTATCAACCCGACGCGGTCTCGCCACCAGCACCAAGGACATGCCGAACAAGGAGGTGAAGAGTAGGATGAGGCCTAGCCTGATCGACAGGCGCTCAAAGTGATTGAGTGCAAAGATGGACGCAGTAGGGAGGAGAGTCGACAAGAGAGTACTAACGGCATAGACGACGTTCGCGATCATGGACATCGGATAGTCATGCAGAGGTTCTTCTCTGTAGTCCCTGTCGAAGATGTTTGGGATGAAGATCTTCTCTTTGCGCTCACGCCAAAACCGGTTGTGAAACCACGGGATAAATTTCGTGCCGATCCAAGTGGTCAACACATCCTGCTCTTTATCCTGGCTGGCGAGGGAAGTGAGATCTTCTTCGTTGATTCGATCCCAAATTCGGCCTTCTGGGCCGCCGGGGAGGAAGTTATTTCCCCCTGTGGGCAGTGTGAACCATTTCCGTAGCGTGGCTAGGTCAGGTTTATGCACCGCAGGCAGGTCATGCAGAGACTTGTATAGCAACAAAGCCTCGCCTAGTTGGAACAGGTTTATTAGCAGCCGAGGGATCACGAATGTAGAGCTCAGACTGAACCTGCGCCGACAACATACCATACTCCTTCAGTTTTTGTCGGATCTCGATCGTCTTGAGGCGTTGGTGGCTCTTGGGCGAACCCGTGGCGGCATATCTTAGCAGCAAATAGTGGCGGTGAAATTGGCTTTGATCCTCATCACCGGAGTCTTTGTCTTCCCGAATCAGATCGACCAGTTCGTCTTCAAGATCAGCCAGCTCGGCTTGCATGTAAAGGAGGTCTCTGACCCTCAGCTGAAGATAACGTCGAAAGATATTCAATTCACTACGGGAAGCGATGGCCGCCGTAAGATGATTGTAACCCTCCATCATCAATGACCGTGCCACTTGCTGTCAGCAGGGCCGGGTCGTTGGGAACCAAAACAGTCGGGGGGGGCCAGCCATGACTCGGAGCTGAGTCCGTAATAGAGCGCAGGGCCGAAATTCAGCGGGCCTCCCTTGGCCGAATCAAGAGGCAGGTTGTGTGGTGTGCCATGGTCGCCGTCTTTAGGCATCCAGAGACGAATTGCCGAATTCGCATGAACTGGTGCCCCGTGCGATCGAGCCCTGGTCTTTGAACAGCCACTGCTGGACTGCTGGGAAGATGCCTGAGCGTGTGTGTGACAATGGCGTCTCCACGGGGCAAGATAATTGGAACGATACCAGTCACTAACGAGACGTGTGACATGCTTATTGACTGTTGCATTAGCTTCCCATGGTCCTTGCCGCGCACCAACAAGTGTGGAAGGATAAAAAAGCCATCGGATCCGCCTGACCGAGGCGACATATTCTCTTCGTCGATGCTGTGGGAGGGCCATCAAGAGTCTCCTCGGGTCTTGCTCGGCGCTTTCCAGCAAGAGGTAATTAAGCCGTTCCGTTAAGGCAAAATATTCCGGCGCTTTGCTAGCGCTTGCATTGGCTGCGGAAGGGACGGGCCATCACCGCAACCGAGTGACGACGGATCATGTGGCAGTACAGGATATACGGCCCCGGGAAGACAGATGATATATGGAGTGGTACGTTGCGCTCACCTCAGGTCAGGGCTCACGTTCCGATTGCTGTCGTCATTTCTTGTTCCATTCATTCATTTCCTTTTCTTCAATTCTGTTCATTCGTATGGGCAGGTCTGCACACATGCGCGCGTCTCGACTTCAAGCGCGTCGAATGCTACCATACCTGTTTGGACGGTGGCTGGCCAAAGTCAGAATTTTGTGAATGGCGACCAAGGTAGGGCCTTAATAACAAGATGTGATTCTCGACATGAGCAATCGTCAATGCCTCATGATGCCGTTCTGCTGCTGGGAAATTGGAGAAAATGTGTGTTTGAAAATGGCAAAAGGGCTTTCCCCGGCGTCGGCCCCGACTCCGCCTAACAACAAAGAACCCTATCTTCAGCGCGCACATTTGACCCCGCGTCCAATATTCGAAATCATTCGTGTGCCCCCAATATATCGCTGCCGTCGTTGTAGTTTCTCCGTCCGCGAACCGTCGGTCCCAACGTACGAAAGGCTTGCCCATAGGTCCCATTGACCTCCTGATTCGGCGGATCTTCAACAGATCGGGTTCGCAGCAGCTTGCGAGAGGCCTAATCCGTGACCTGTATGCACCAGACTTTATCGGCCTCAGCGACTTTGGTCACGCTGACACCTTGACGTGCTCCTGAAACCAGAACCCTTTTGTTCCTTTCTGCAGTGCTTCGGCGGTGGGAGCCAGCTGCGAAACCTGCGGATTTGCAGTCAGTACGGCGAATACAACCCAGCACCGCCAGTATTCGAACACACAGTAACGAGCCCGGGACATCCAAGAGCATGGAATCTGGTATGCAAGGCACAATTCCTCCTTCCTCCAACGGTGGGGACCGAATGCCGGAGCCTGAGAGGCGCATGATCTCCAATATGCCGCAAGATCAGTGCGGGCAACCGCAAAGTTCGGTGAGAGTATCAGACGTTGAGCAAGACGAGCAGAACAGTTTATCCCACACTGGAGAGAGACAGGGCCTTCCCGCAGGGCAACCGGGGTCCGGCAGACATCAGCCAGCGAGGCTGAAGAATGATGATCCGTCCACGTCACTTCAGACAAGTGTCCTGAGAAGCGCGAGACTGCTTCCGCGAGAGAGTGAAGAGGCGCGATCAGCCGGCAGAGCTCAGAGCCCGAGCATTTCCTTGGACAACGTCCTTATGGGCGAAAACAAGGAAAGCGGAAGTCGTTCCCATTCGCCTCCTGTAGACGAAGCGAGGGAATTGAGACTGTCTCAATTGCGCATACTGACGTGGAGATTGATTATGGCCATTGGCCGTGCTAATCGTCATCGATACGGCCCAAGCGAACCTGTCATTGATATCCTAGTACGCGTCCCAGGGAAAGGCGCTCGATACAAACTTGTGAGGGCTCTGTTGGACACCGCCGGACAAAACACCATATCCGAGGCATGCCTAGACCGCTTTGGTTTGCATGACATGTTGGATCAGAACGAGAAAACGTGGGTGAAGGCCATTGGAATTGGAATCAGGTCGATGGGTATGCTAGATTTGCGCCTCAGGCCATATGACCAAAGAATGGGCAGGGATGAACATACGGCAAGGTTCTTGGTCCTTTCCAACCGAGACACGTCGTTTCATTACGAAATGACCATAAATCTCGAACTAGCCGAAAGACTGCTCAGTGGCTGGGAAGACTGTCAGCCATAATCATGCCTATGCCACAAGATGTCTCTGAACGTCTAGGGCGGAGGAATTGAAGTGTGGAATGTCAAGAAATGTCGTCTGCAGCTGGGGATATATCGGCGTTGGGTTAGAGGCTTTTGGATTTAAACCGAAAAACAAGAAAAGAAAAGATAAAGCCCATAGAACAAGTATGTCATTTCACGTGCCGTCAGAGTGACCCAAAGGCTCATCCAACTTACACTAAACTGCCTCGTGAGGCTGTTTTCTGAAACCCTTTGCGTAGAAAATGCTTCACCGCTCCTCCAGGTCATCAGGAGTCAAGAGCGCTGAGCCTCAGAACGATGCAGGAATACCCAAGGGTGAGGAAGGCCAGGAGCGTCGCTGCCCTCGTGTCACCACACTTGGAGCGCCTACTGGCCCAGAGCCCGCCAATGACCAAGCCAGCATTGATCAACTGGACAACGCAATGTCCATCGGTGTGGGAGACCAGGCCATGGCCGGTGCAGGCCGGCTGGCAGAAAGCCATCTGTTGTCGTATATAAGACGCGGTGGTGGTGATGAAGAGACAGGCTCGCCGACATAGCACTTCGAAGGCATTCTCAATCAGAAGAGGCACATCTTGACTTGACTCAGATTCATTGTCCTGACTGAAATCATGACGACATTAGCCTCTCCAGCAAGCCACATAGGCAATCAACTGCAGAGCCCGAGCGACCCGAATCATGGCACACGTGACTTGCTAGGCGAGATAGTGCTGTATTCACCCACGTACTCACCCACGAGAGTCAGCGCGGCATTCGACTTCTCCACAGATGTCAACATAGTCGCTCGGCGGTGTGTTGCAGAGGTCGGCCATCAACTTACACCTGTCGCCGGTGGCATCATCACATTGGTTTGGTTATCGGATTGCAACCAACTCCATATCTGGGAAGATGACTTCACCATCGCCGATAACTGTTCGACCTCGGTCGTGCTGGGCGTCGGAATTTTCAACAAGATAAAGCTTTCCGTGAGCTGGATGGTTCAAGGTCTTCCACACTACCCTCTCGTGCCGGTAACGCTGCCTGAAGGTAAGGAGAACACCCCACAGTGAGTCCTGACACAAAGTGACAAAGTTTTCTTCCAGGAGAACAAGCCCTTATCCGGGACCTAGTTGCCGTTGCCGACCAACGGCGTCAGGAGGAGGAGCGAAAAGCAAGAGAGCAAAAAGAGCAGAGACTTCAGCGCGAGAAAGAGGAAATAAAGACTGCTGCCGCATCCCAGCCAAAAGAGGGAGGCGATGGGCCTTCGTCAGGTTGATGTTAAGAAAGACTTTTGATGCACAGACCTTGGACCAATAGTAAGTGTCATATCCGGACATCCTGGGCAGTCTATATGGAATCTGATTGCAAGTCATAGCAAGCTGACTTCTGCATTGCTCGTCTGGACCGGCTCATGTTCTCCGGGAGGTCGCGGTGCGCCAGTCATGGGTCACACACTCACGGCAATTAGGAATGAAGCGGCAGGGCAGCAACATGGCCACGCCTCATGGGAACAGTCTTTGTCTTCTATGTGATGGGTGGCGAGGAGGTCGGCTTTGGGGTGGGTTGTGCCTTTAATCTTGGCGTCTCCTTTCCTTCACCGCTTCGCCTTCATGATGTAATGATACACACTCTTTTTCAGTCCTTACTACACCTTCATATTAGCTGTATGAATCTATAAGCAGTCTTTGAAGAGCGCTTTCGTGTGGTCTTACCTGAATCACTGTGCTGGATAACTATCTAGCTGATAATAATCGCTCGTCATTTTGCACAGCTTTTCATCTTGGCAATGCCGTCGACGCAGACCATTAGGCTTGAGAAGCAAACACAGACAGCTGAGATGGGTCAAATGGATTGATCACATTGCCACAATATTGTTGATGATTGCGACAACCTTCCCTTAGCATGCCACCAGGCATTTCTACAACTAGCTGTTGGGTTCTAAGAACGGAGGCGGACTTCAGAACCCAAACAGGGCCCAAACGATCGTCAACTGGTACAGGTCACAACCCTCAGGGTCATCCGATCCTCCAAATTTTGAAACAGCAGTGGCCGCCTTTCAGATGCGCGACAGCCAAGGACGAGGATAACCCTAGAACGGAGGGCAGATGAGTGGTCCACAAAGCCCAGGGTAGTATTGACTTTATTGAGACTGAATTACGGGACAGAGAAGTGGAATGGGCTAGTGCGGCAGCATCTCTGGCTGACATGCCTTTTGGCAGGATTGATGCAACAAGGCTGGAAAAAAGTCGGTTGGCAATTAAAAAGTCGGATGTGTTTAGCTCAGGCGTGCCAAGAGGATGGGCAGGGGCTGCAATACCCAAATGCATCGGACCCATAGTACGGTCCTTAGGAAATCGTGGGTGCAATGCATGCCCTCACGATTTGAATTTCCACCCCCGTGGCCGAAAGGCTTCGGCAGAGTGACGGAGGTAGGGCGCTAGAAATGGATGCTCCAAGGCACCCAAAATTGAGTGCTGACTGGCACTTGGGCGCCAGGGGATCGGGTGCTGCTCTGAAGGTGGGTGCCGGAAATGCTCCTCTGAAGGTGGGTGTCGGAAATGCTGCTCTGAAGGTGGGTGCTGGAAATGCTGCTCTGAAGGTGGGTGCTCGAAACGACGTTCTAGAGGGGGTTGCTGAAATCCGGCTGCAATTAATATTATCATCTTACTCTATTTAGGCGTCTCCCGCCTATCAGAGGAGATCAATCTACTTTGACTCCACATTTCGTTGCCACCATTTTTCTGTACCCTTTACGCTCGGCGTTGTATTGTGGGCAGTACAGGATGAGATGTTTCGCTGTTTATCGTGGAAAGCCGCAACCGCACGCCGCTTGTTGTTCCGGTATCTGCTGGTCTGTAAAGCATGGCTGCGATTAATATAAAGGGAAAGGTTTGCTGTAAGAGTTTTTTTGTATCCTGGTCTCTGCCCAAACCTCGGCTCGCAATCTGACCGCCTGCCCATAGACACTAGAGCACGTGATGTGCTTATTCTGCCTGCCAAGAAAGCCAACCTAAGACATCAATCCATCCCACTGCTTTTCACCACCACGTCCACTTCTGGACCCCTCTTCTTCAGACCTTTCATGATCACCTCCTGACAGCGACTTGGCTCCTTTCTCACTTGCATCCGCGGGCCGAGCGGATAACCGAAGTTGGCTCTAGGTGCACCTGTCACTTTCGAGGGGATATGTCATGGAACGAGGCGACAACACCGAGTATTAGAACAGTAGGTACTGCCACTCGCCCTTACCCTCGGTCCCTCCAAGTGTAAGCACTCCCCTCAACCCGCTTGACCCCCTCCACACCACACAACCAGCCCACACGGTTCTTGGTAAACTGCTCCACTCTGGGTCTCAACTTGGTCTCGTGCAGATGGAAATCGTCCACCGTGCCAATGCGCAGGATACTCTACCCCGGGAAAGCTGAGCCGACGCGGTACATGAGCGTGCCGCATGTGGAACAAAAGTAGTTGGTCATGGTGTTGCCCGAGGTGATGGTGCGCGATTGGCTGAAGGTGTTCAGGTTGTCGCGGCCGCGCAGGTGCTTCAGGTGCATGTCGGCGACGGTGAAATTGGATGCGAACATGGACGCGGTGATTTTGCGGCAGTCCGTGCAGTTACAGATGAAGGTGTCGACCAGGCCCGGGCCTTGGGTTGGCTGGGGGTTTGGACGCGGTGTCAGAGCAGAGGAGATGGATGAATTTGGGGGAAGGCGGAAGGGGGAAGGGAGCCCGCAGGCAAGTCTCATGGACACAGACGAGCAGAATAAGGTGCCAGACTCACGAATGCCAGTTGCACGGCGCCACAGAAGCATGTGGCCGTCGCTTCATCTTCTTTGGACCAGCCGTCATCGGCGCAGCCACCCAGGGGGATGTAGGCTTTGGATTTGTCGGCGGCGGCGGCGGCGGCGGCGGCGGCGGCGGCGGCGATGGCTGTGTGCTTCTGTATAGCCGTCAAGCGTGATGTCGTAGTGTTAATGGAGTGAAGACCTGATGACAGGATACTGGAGCTTCATTCCGACGTCATATCGGGCTGACAAACCATAAGCCATAAGCCACCCTGGTGAGGGGCCCATTGAGCCTGACATCACAAACTGCCAAGCAGGTCTGTATGGCCGATGTTGGTGATGCGTTTGATTTCTAAGCGTATATTGACCGGTAGATTGTAGCTCCTCAAAATACTCAAGCTTATTTCAGAGCCGACTCCTCTGCATGTCGTTAAGATAGCGACGTCAAGATACACTTCGCTTGTATACCTAACGAAAAGAACTGTACTATAACACGCCATATCAACAGCTCAGACAAAATGCACATCCCTCAGTCCTTCAAAGCTGCCGTAGTCCACGAGCCACGAGCTCAGAACGTCGTCTCTGACCGCTCCTTGGGACAGTTAGAGTCTGGCGAAGTTGGTATCAAGATCACCGCCACAGCCGTCAACCCGGTCGACTGGAAGATGCGCGACTACAATGCATTCATCAGCGAGTACCCTGCCATACTGGGATCAGATGCAGCTGGAGTTATCGCCGCCATTGGGCCCGACGTCTCAGGTTTCGCGGTTGGCGATCGCGTCTTCTTCCAGGGCATCATCGGCAAATACGACTCTTGCACTTTCCAACAATTCTGCAAAATGCCAGCTGCCCTAGTCTCCAAGACACCAAGCAACATCAGCGACGAACAGGCTGCAGGTATCAGTCTGGCTACCATGGCCGCTGTCACCGCGTTCTACGACAAGGAAGGCCATGGGTTGACGGCCCCGTGGGAGAAGGGAGGCGAGCAGGCCGGGAAAGGCAAAGCGGTAGTGATCATCGGGGGGGCCTCGTCAGTCGGCCAATATGCAATCCAGCTGGCCAGATTGTCGGGCTTCGAGAGGATCGTCACCAACGCCAGCACCCCAAATCACGAGTTCCTTCGAAGGCTAGGCGCACATGTCGTCCTGGACCGAGCCCGGTCAAGTCTAGAGGATTTCAAGGCCGCAATCGGCGAGTTCCCCCTAGACTTTGTCTTCGACGCCATCTCGGCGAAGGCCACACAAGTCTTGAGCGTCCAAATTGCTCAAGCCACGACGACGGCAACTAGCCATGTCGTGACGGTGCACGTTGGTCATCCAGAGGCCATCGATCCAGATGCTTTAACGCTCAGTCAATCGAAAGAGCCAAAAGTAGACCTCAAACAGGTATTGGGTATTGGTAGCTTTTCAGCTTTGCGTTATCTGAGCGAACCTCTGGCTAAGAGCCTAGGAGGCGAGGATGGCTATATCGCCAAGGGTCTCTTCATACCGAACCGGCCACGTCTGGTTTCGGGGGGACTGGGTGCGGTAGAAGAAGCGCTTGCTTTGAATAAAAAGGGGGTTTCGGGTGAGAAGGTGATATTTCGTCCTTTTGACGCGTAGGTAGAATGAGCATTGATTTGTTTGTTTTCGACTTCAGGTTTACATCACTCGATGCACGTTGATGTATGGTTCTCAGAGTTGTTGACCACACACTACTGAAATCGTGCTAGCCTAATTTAGCGCCATCCTATTAGCCTAGCTTCTGCAGCCTGACACCGGAATCCATGGCCAATAGCGGCAGATGGCCGCAGTTAGGCTTACAGCCCCCAGCTCGTAGCAGAAGCTACAGCACTGCTGTCTCTCGACAGAGGACGGCGTCCGACACTACCAGACCAGCTCTTAGAAGCTTTCCTCAAGAGCAGAGAGTAATCGACCTCGAACTAGATCCTTGACAAGCTGAACCAGATCCATCGCCGAGGACATCACCCTCATCAAGAATACAGTTGACAAAGCTATCCAACCCTCAATCCGAATTCCCACATGGGCCGAGAGGGTCAGATCCTGGGGGCGACTGTCTTAGCTGCTTACACTACCTACATCGCTCGCCAGCACTATAGCCAGCAAGGAACGTGAAATCATCGTCAAACTCGACAGCCCTGAATGTGGCACGCTCCTCCGTCAGAAGACACCAGAGAAGCTGCGACAGAAAATCAACGATGCCTTACGACACGCATCGCCGAACCCGGGAGAGCTGCCCTCGGTTGTGGCAGCCAAACAACTCTAGAGCGGGGACATAGCCATACAGCGAACGCAAGTGATAGACCGACGGCTCAACCCTCGTATCACGGATTCACAACCACTCGCCACCGATGACTGACACGCCGCAGTGATCAATACTACAGTACAACGGAATGAAATCGCGGGACCAGGTCATGGTGGTAATTGGCAGTTACAGCACATCTGTGGGTCTCCATCAATTATCTCAACCGCTAGGTCGCTAGTCTTGACAAGCATCTATATGAGCACGGCGATAAGGTGTCTAGAGAGTGACGAAAGAATGTACTCTTCCCAGAGCCGAAAGGGCGGGCTGGTCCGGTCCTTATTTGGCTGCGATTTGACGTCGAGTGGATGTCAGTTGGACAGGCAAATTGCAGACAGCCCTGTCATGGTACTTGGTCGGCCTCAGCCTGGCTTAGCTGCGGTCTTGTCGAGTCCAAATTCAATCAAATGAGGCGGGCGCCGAGGGGCAAATGGTCAAAGCTGTTGGGAACACAGGTAGTGTTCTTCACTTGGAAGGCTTGGCCTCTGGCACATCTACAACACTACTGTAGACACCATCTCAGATAGTATCAATCAACCATCATAGCTTGCTTGGTTCATCAAAAGCAACCCATGAGTATCCAGACCACAGAGACGTCAGCTAACTTGCGGGTGCGAGATGGCCAAGTTGGACGTCGAGTTGGACCAAAGACACAAGTTGCTAATGCGTCGCCGGGCAGATATGCCACAAAAGTGTGAGACGCGCCGAAGTTTGTGTTGGTCTCGGCAAAAGACAAAAGACCAGAATTGCAATTAGGCGCTTGCCAAATGACCACAAGTCGGCTGCAAAGCCCCTGCTTGGCCACGACATCTCTTGGCCAAGAGCTAAGAATTCCACGCCAACTTGGTGCAACTGAATCACCTTTCCCTTCCTACGTGAGGATGAACAGACAAAGAAAAGGAGAACATGCCCCGTCTGAACAATACCAGGGTTACAAGGCGCGCCAGCACAGGTTTGATTTGCGCTATAGCCCTGCTAGCACTTTATATCATTTTGCGACCTCACAGTCCTCCTCCGGCTCCGCCACCATTACCAGGGACTTATCAATATTTCGTCGAAACAGATTTCCACAGCACGACAAAGCGTTTCGGAGCAGTGAGTCATTGCGATGCTCGATTTGCGCCCAAAGAAACACCGGAAATCGCTGAAGTTCGTCGATCACTCATTGGCTTGCTGAGAAGCTATGTCGACGCCATGGCCGATCTTAATGTCGAAACTTGGATCGCGCATGGAGCGCTTCTCGGGTGGTACTGGAATCAAAAGCTTCTCCCCTGGGACACCGACCTCGATGTCCAAGTATCGGCGGAAAGTTTGGCGTTCCTCGCAAGCCATCACAACATGACGGAGCATCGTTACAGCGTGTCAGAACGAGGAGCGCCTCGGACGTATTTGCTGGACATCAATCCACACTACTCGATCGTTTCGAACCAAGACGTCGCCAACAAAATCGATGGGCGCTGGATCGATATGACAAATGGAAAATTTATTGATATCACAGCAGTTCACCCAGACGAGTCGGGGACGGCAGATGGGAAACCCATCTTTCTGTTCTGCAAAGATGGCCACCGCTATGAGGTAAGGCTTCTGCATGAATGTGGTGCACTTCTCATCTTTCACTAGAAAGGAGACATATATCCTCTGCAGCCGTCAGTCCTCGAGGGCGTCAATGTCAAGGTCCCCTTTGGAACTCAAAAGATTCTCCGAGAAGAATATGGAAAGAGGGCGCTGACGAATGATCGTTTTCACTGGTACTTCATCAAATCCACTGCAAGAGTCGGCGTCTAATGAGATCTAGGCACCATTTCAATCGTGCATCCCAAGTGTGGGAGCCTGAGTGATCCGAAGGGATGAATATTCAACAGACAAATTATGTCAATGCAGGTTGGGTGATGGCCCCATCGAAATTTCTCTGCAGCTTCGCCGAGTCTACAAAGTCATAACAACTATATCTAGCGGCCGCAATGTGCTGTGGTGACGCCGGTCATGATCTCAGCTATTGAATTGATGGTGAGATGCTGGAATACGATACATGAGACCGTCGCGTGGTGGTGTAGGGACGGCCTCTGGATGTTGCCTGAAAGCCCTTCCATGCGAGCATTGACTCAGCGCTAGCAGTGTACGTGGTCATCCAGGGTCTTCGACTCAATCTTCCATTTCTGGGAGTCTGAGTTCTTCCCTTTGTGCATGCAGCCAAGCACTCTGCACGCCTTCGAACACCTGAGGAAACAATCTGGACATGGATCGACACGTTCTATGCACGGACGAGACGTTGGGAACACAGGCAGAGTGTCACTTCATGAGCGCTTGGCCTCCGGCACACCTACAATACCACCGTAGACACCATCTTAGATAGAATCAATCAACCATCATAGCTCGCCTGGTTCATCAGCGACCGCCTCATCCCATCGACTTATGCTGAGAGTGCTTCGGCGACTTTCGAACCGGACCATAGCACTTTCAGCTCCAATGTGTTTTATGCAAATAGAGCTCGACTGGTGCGAGTTTCTGGGTTGGTACAAGGCAAGAGTGATCAAGGGCGATCTGAGCGGTTTGTTGTCATGCGACCACATATTTAGATCAAGCGCTGGTGGAGGATGGCCGGAGCTGATCCTTGTAGGACATGATACACGGTGGTGATTAGTTCAGACACCGTTGTCGCGCGAATTCGGCAGGGCGGTTCCAACCCCCCCAGTTTGGCGCCCGCAAGAACGCTTAAGATTCATAACCGCCGTGGCATGCGACGCTGGCGGAAGCAGCCCTCCTCGAGCAGCTGACAGCCGCATTCAAAATGCATTGATTGTGCTCACACTACGGTAGGGGTAACTATTCAAGTACGCCACTTCCGGAAGCCGAAAACATTGCCCCAAAAAGTTCCAGCAACAAAAGTGCCAGAACAAACAGGGCCATGCGCCACGTTTCAGTTACCGAGATCCAGTGGTTGGCTTCAGGTCTCTCTCGCATGGCCCTGTCATGGCTGTCCATGCAGCTGCATCGCTCCTTGGGTGTCGGGTACATCGCGCCAGAGCATGTTGGTCGCTGGAGCACTTTGCGGCCATGGCGACTTGCGGCAGTTGCGGCAGTTGCGGCAGTTGCTTCTTCTGCGTCAAAAACCACTGGTTACGATTTCTTCTTCCAGATGTTTTAATCTGATACTAACAGGACTATGTTATCCCAACTCACTCTGTCTGTTGTGTAGCGGTAAGTATGTCGAGCATCACCCGAGCTATACTTCAAAGGGCACGGGTGAACAATCATGGTTTCAACGGCCGCTGGACAAAACTTTCCGGTCAAGACGAGCCGAAAAAGGTCATCGTGTCAGGATCATTAACAGTGGCTGTCCGGCGTTGCCTGGTTCACCTGGCTCCTATCCTGACTTCTGTCGCCATTCTGACCATCAATATTCATGGCATCTATATCGGCATCGATTTCGGCAGCCCTTTCAAGTCGGACACCATCACTCTCATGTTTTTCCAATTGGCAGCCAAGGCCCATGAAATCATGATTGTGGCCAGTCTCAGTCTGATCGTTCTCCAGACCGTCAGGCATGAGCTTCTTTTCGGAGACGGCTTGCCCTTGGGACTTATCGGCTCAGGTCTCTCTTTCAGCAACTTTGAATTCTTTTTCAGAAAGGAATTCTATGGCGCTTTGAAATATCTGGCCTATCATGGGAACAAAGCCAGGAAAATGGCCTTCGTGGCTCTTCTCATCGTCTCAGGGTTTGTAGCAGTGTTAGCAGGTCCGGCAAGCGCGGTCTTGTTGGTGCCAAAGTCTCAGACGTATCCTGCTGGTGGAACAAATTTCTACCTCAATGGCTCTCCGGAGCAGTTTTGGCCTGACGACTTGTCGGCCGGCACCTCTGAGCTTCAGCAATACTGTACCAGTGAAAACTCAACCAGCCATGGAATATGCCCTGCCGGAGGATTCTTCTCCCTCTGGGACCGATGGAATACCGTCAACTATACCAATTTTGCCCTCAATGTCCCGTCCTACGCCAAAGATCTTTCCGGCTCGCGTTTCTACTGGCCCATACATAGCCCAACATCTCAAATACCGTCCCTGTACGCTCTCGGGAATCCTCGGCCGGATAATCAAGCGCTTCAGCCTTACACATGGCTGGTCCAGACGCATGCTTCCTCCGCTGTACTTTTGCAACGCATCACAAGAGATTGGTGGGAGGCCTTGTCGTCACACACCGGCGTGGATCCCTTGCTCATCGATGACCGCAATGTCAAGACCACTGTTCCCAGCATTATCTCTGCTGTTCGGTGCGCGGACCCGCAAAACATCTCGGCTTCCGACAAGACGGTCCGATTCCCCACGATCGAAGGCAGATGGAATTGGGCTCAGAGCGAAGAGCTGGTGGTCGACACCCTCAACACGACTGCTGCGGATCACCTGCAGCTCCACTGGCTTCATCTTCCCGATAAATTCGGCCCCTCGAGCGTCGGAGCAGTATTCGAAACGCCGTGGCTCTCAGATCGCCAGACTCGGGTGGTGGTCGGATGTTCAGCGCAAACGGGATGGGTTCTAACCGATGTTTTCACAGATTCCTACACATTCTGGTCGGGATGGTATCCCTGGAACATCCAATTCGGTAGCCGCTCTCCGTCTTGGACGCCAGTAGGCCCACAAGAACCATTGTCACCAACGAACGGTCGAATTGCTCTAGGCACTGAATGGCTCAACCTCTTGACACCGCCCGCTTCTGTTGTTGCTTCTCAGAACGGAAGCTGGCAACCTTCTACAATTGAAAGTATTCTGGATACTGCCGGCCTTGCGGACATCGCCACGCCTTGGAACGGCACCACTCTGACCGACGATTGGCTCAATGGAGATCTCTTATCCAATGGTGGTAAGACTCGTCTTCTGGAAGCCGTCATTTGCAGTGTCCTCGCGGACGGCCTTAGCCGTACGGGCAGTCATCGAGTCTTCAATACGACAGGACCAAGTTCCGAGTGGCCCCTTGCCATGTACAACCCTCGCGCCGACTTTAACCGTCGGATCTTAAATGGTCAAACGGCATTCGAGACCCCAAATATTCCTTCAACGAACCTGACAACCCTCCACGCAAGAATGGAAATCACTGGTTTTGCGTACAGGGCCAGTCTCGCCAGCTACCTCTCCATGGCTGTACTTTTAACACATATGATCATGGCTTTGATCCACATCCTTTGGGTGGTTGGTCGCAAACGAACATCTCAGAGTTGGAGCTCGATTTCAGAGCTGCTTACTCTGTCACAAAACTCGCAACCAGCGTTCCATGCTTTGAGAAACACTGGCGCGGGCATTCACTGCTTCGATAGCTTTGCACGTGTGGCGAAGATTCGTGTCAGGCCTCAACCTGGAAGTCCAGATCTTGATCATGTCGAGCTCATTTTTGAGGACTTGGGAGACCCTGCCGGTGCGGCCGCGCCTGACGAATTTGATTCATCTCATGCTGAAGAGACGGCATCAAGGTTGAATGACAGGACGTTTGTCCACAAAGGCCCCGGCTCTTGGACCTTCCCGCTAGGACAGGGTAGAGCGCCTTTGCGAACCGAGTTTGAGCTTGACAGCCGGTCCAGCTCCAGAGAGGGGTTGATACCAAGAGTTGGTCTTGCAGACGAGGAAAAGATGGACATGGTTCAAATTAACCGTGCTTATGGCTGACCGCAAGGCGCTTTTCAGGCTCTCATCTTCACGGCCGATATGATCGGAATCAGTTCGGTATGATCTTCCAAAAGTCTTTGCTAGATGTTGCCGTTACTCTAGATGATCACCAAGGTGATATAGATTTTTCTGGTGGCGATCATCTGCGTATAGATCTGGGGTAGTTAATATGACGCAACTAAGAAGGATTGAGCAGTAAAGCCACATGATGTCGCATTAGTCATTTACTGGATATGAGGAACTTCTGTTCCATGTTCCTAGTACTTCAGTCGCAAAACAATGAATTTCCACGTGCGAAGAGGAAGCGTGGGACAGGAGACGCCTCAGCAGGTGAAGAGTAGGAGCAATGGTGGTAAAAGTGTTAGCCCGGCACAGTCTGTCGTTTAGCAGTCTGGTTAAGAACCAAATACGCCCGATCACCGTACCAGACATTGTATCTCCTATCGTACTATGCAAGGAGGGCAAATACCCTGAAACGGCTTACCGTATTGAAGGTTGACTCGCTGAGGGAATCGCCACTCTTGACCGGCGGGAACTAAAGTCTGCATGTGCGTCGGTGTATCGGCAGCAATGATATCCCACGCGCCATCGTGGCCATCTGGACAAAATAAATCGAATCTGAGATCCAAAGATTCTGTCTTGATTCGGAATGCCGCTTCGAGACTTGGACTTTAGCAATGGCTACCTTGGTTCAGTCCTTTCATGTTTTCTGTATAGCCTGACGACAGTCCCCAGCAGCTCAGGTAGAATTGCTGTTCTGAGCTGCTTATCGACACTTAGGCATTAGACGGCCAATATCACTGTAGACCAACGTGTACATGTACCTTGAGCCTGGGCACTGCTCTGCTCAACTGTAATCTTCTTGGGCCGTATTGCTGCCATGGCAGGATCTAAACCACGTAGATATCTACTCCGCCACATTTTCATGCTCCTCGATCACCACATCTTCCACTCTCGTATTTTTCTTTCCGCCATCAATTGGAGCGGCTATCTCGACTTGTTTCTCGGTCAAACCTTCTACAGGGTCGCCGAAGAGAGTTGAAATCTCCTCAAGAGACATTTTGGCAGTCTGATTGTTAAAGGCATTAGCTATGGCCCTGCGAGCTGCGATGCTGACAGTTGGCACCGGGCAAGGCCAGAGACACTCGATGACAAATTGGGACAATGGCTGCTTACTTCAGGATAAAAGAACCAGAAACATGGAATCATGGCGGCGGTGATGCACACAAAGATCAGGTAGTACTTCCATTTGATATGGGCGAACCCGGTAGGCGCGGTCGTAAGGAATATGATGGTCGCGGTGAAGATGCCTGTCATGCAGATGGACATTCCTCGGGCTCGGCAAGGAGTCGGGAAGATCTCGCCAATATATATGTAGGATGTGGCATCGATCGTGGTGCAGAAACTAAATATTAAGTGCCCGTCAGCGTTGGAAGATGGACCGGACCAATCTCATATGGAGGTCCAGCACCTGGGCCGGAAGGGATAAAGTCGTACCAGAGACCGTGGACCCAGAAAAAAACCACAGCAGCGGAAGCAGCTCTTGTGTCGGCAGTCCGTTGGAATATGGATATCGAGATGCATACACCAATAAGACCCACCAGAACACCTGAAAAACCGATGACTGCGCACTGTGAGAAACTCCCGGAAGAAATGCTTGCGAAACTTACTGAACATCTTTACTCTCCCTATCCTATCGACAACCAAGGAAGTTAGAATATTTCCTAGTGGAGCCATGGTGATCCATCCAGCTCCAAACAAGAGTTGCTGGGATGTGCCGAAACCGAGCGAGCCGTAAATCATGGGGCCATAATCTGACCACCGTTCTCAGATTAGAGGTGAATTGTGAATATGTAGACAGCCTCCACGTACTGTTGATGACTTGTGTTCCAGTCCCTTGGGCAGCGAACAACATCACCCATCCCAGGAGGCATCGCTTTCGATAATGAGGATTGGTGAGGAGTCCTTTAAATGAGACTGCGTGCTGTTTCTCATAAAGCAGCTGCGAGTGCATGAAATTGAATTGTGCTCGGATGTCGTTATCTACGTCGGTCACCTCTTGTCCACATGTGCGTTTGAAGGCAGCATATGCCTCTTCAATACGATCCCTATTTAGCACTACACTCACATCAGCATACGCTCCAATCTTTGCCTCGGAAGGGGGTTGTGGCGTTGGAGAATTGGCCTTACACCATCGAGGAGATTCAGGTAGATACATGACCCCTATGGCAAGGAGAATTGGGGGTAGGCACTGTATTGCGAGCGGTGGCCGCCATTGTGCTCCTGGGCAGAGTGTCAGTGGCAAGAGTCATCAATGTGTGAGGGAATGAGGAGATCACCTCCGGCATTCACATAATAGAATGCTACACCCATCCAGCTGGAAAGCGCGTATCCACAACATATGAAGACTCCATGCATCCCGACCAGCAGTCCGCGAATCTTCGGGGGTGCCACCTCAGTCTGATAGAGAGGCACCAAAGTCACCAAGCCACCTGATACGAACATTAGCCAGGAAAGCAGACAAAATTGCCACCGAGGAAGTGATGTACCAAGTGCAAGTCCGGAGATCAGACGCATAGCAATGAACATGCCAACATCCACACTGCCAGCTTGAAGCGCCCCTCCCACAACTGATATGATGGCTCCGATGAGAATAGCCTTGCGCCGACCAAGTGCATCTGCTGCCGCTTGGCATGATAGCGCACCGATGAATGCACCAGCTTGAAAGAGGCCGCTAATGGCGCCTTCCAGTTGAGGGGTGTTGGATCGCCAGTCGAACCCAAAATACTTGATGAAAGACGGCTGACCCAGGGTTGTGGCAATGATTCCAACTGAATATCCATATGACAAGCTTCCAAGTGCGACAAAAAGAACCAACTGATACCGTCTATATTAGCATATGGAGACTCGGCAAGTGTGGAGACCAGAGGGGAAGATCCTCACCAAAAGCTGGGTGAATCCTGCTTTCACCATAATGGTTTGGATTCACCAGGGCAAGATCGAAAGGCTTCCGCTGCTAGGCTGAGCAGAGTTGGTAGAAGAGAACGTCCTTTTTAGATGTATGATCAAGCTCGTGACAAGGGAGGGAAGAGAGAAGTCCGGAGGAGCAAGGGCCTAAATCCGGGGCTCCAGATTTCTTGATCTGCGATTTCGTGGTTCGGGGGCACGAGAGGGACGAAAGATGAATATCATATAAAGAAATATATTTCCGGACTTCATTCTCCGAGGTATATACGGGCCACACTTCCGCAAGGTTGTATCCGTTACTTCAGCCAAAAGTTGTTGACAAACAAGGGGGATGGTGTAGCGTCCAGGGTTATTTCACAGAGCAATCTGAATTCTCTCGAAGCACCCGGGCTCCAACCCGGATCTCTGTGGCTCTATTTGGGAATAGGCTCATGGTCGCTGTTGATTTGATCCATAGATTGCTCGTTGCTGTGTTGCCAGTCCGATTCCGAAGACATCATTAGCTCCAGCAAAAGGAGTTGTTAGGGCACCGCAACTCACAATTTTGCGCGGAGATGCAAGATCATGCGGTTACCACTTCTTCCGTGGCACAGCTAGTCTTCCATGGTACACAAAATCATTGTCGAAAAGTCCTGCATGTCCCTTGGCCAGAATAGCCTGGGTTGAAGCAATCCGGTGGACTCCCGGGTATCGCAACCCCGGAGGCGGGCTTCCTCGGCAGTGTCGATTCTTGGCAGAATTGCTCTACACGGCCAGTATTATTCATCTGCTGTTGAGAGAGACGATGCCTTGAATATGGAGAGAATAGAGGACTGCTGATGCGTACCCCCCACTTTTCACGGCCCGAGTCCGTGATGTACGGAGATTGCAATGATCAGCGATTTTCTCACCTTTCATCTTCCCTCTTAGGAAGCCGGTTTTTGAAACTAGGCGAACTTGGATTCCTCGGTAAGTGATTTCACATGGAGGAGAAAGATAGTTGTATAGGGTCTTTTAGGCCAAGGTAGGAGGCTGCTTGTCAAAGTCTCCAAGCGAGTGTATCCATCTCTTTAAATCCTCAGTCCAAGCTATCATATGAAGACATATAGCAGGCTCCATCTATTCTCACCGAAGTGCGAGTATCAGAAGTCGCCAAGTCCTGCGGTGGAACAGTTCTCAATAGGTTCGGGTCTCTCAAAGTGATCCAACGTTGGACTTGGTATACAACTCGTCATATCCCGAATGACTACTTTTCGGTGACACACCCAAGAGTGTGGCGTCGTCTTCGGCCTGTCTGAAGACTGACTGATATCAACGAGGCGTATATTGGAACCATGGACATATTGCCAGCACAAGGAAACATCAATTTGAGGATACTGTCCTATTGCATTGAAGCATCAAAGTCATATGCCCACGGTCCAAAGGACTCCAGGGCGTCACACTCCGACATGGTCATGAGAAAACCATTGGCTTCCGGCAACAAGTCTCCTGGAAGTGATATCGGTGTTTGATTCTGTCGAGGGACAAAACCCGGAGATTGGCTGTGCCCGCCTTCATTCTGGACTTCGCGCGGTTCGGGAGGTACGTTACAGCGACGCATTAAGTACTTCACCTGTTTCAGGACCGTGAGTGAAACAGGGTAGGTGAATTCCATGTCTCGTAAGCAGCGCATTAAGAGGTAGATGTGTGTTAAATGCCCCTCGTGGTCATTTGCAGGAGTTCCATCGGCAATGTCTGCGATGAGGACAATGGCAGCCGTGGTGATCGTATAGAGGGCAGTGCCCAGCATTGTGCGCGCACTACCGTGACTACTTCTGTAGTCTTGTGCTATCTCGGCGGTGCGAATCGACTGTTGGACACAAATTCTTCTTGACTGACTACTCGTGTCTGTGTTGTTTGGAGATGAGATCCCAAAGCAAGCGAGTGGACGATGCAACATAACCAAGGCAGAGCAGTATTGCATACTGTGTCTGTCAGTAAAAGTTCCAGGTATCTCCATGTTAACTTACTGCAAGATTGACACAGAAGGAGCACAGGCCGGCGTGTATCGGACGGTCGGGTGAAGAGAAGACTCCCAGGCCAGAAGCTGGTCGTTGAGAGATCGGCAGCAAGCAACACTGTACTCCTTTTGGTTTCTGATCAGGTCAGCGGGGACGGAATGGAGAAGTGAGTCTGTTCATGACATACAATGTATCACAAATACGTCCTACAATCTCCATTAAGCTGGCGAATGCCTGCGACATGAACATTTCCCAAGACCGAGGTCCTTCACCTTCTGTCACATAGTCCACGGTGACGTCTGCCATCTTGATCAGATACGGTCTGCCGAGATAGAGCGCCCAGTTTCTAAGAGATTTAGCATTCAGACGGACATTCGGGAGGAACCCACCTGTCCATTATAAAGCAACCCCAGAAAACAATTTTGCGTACTTCGTCGTCGACTTCTGAGAGATGCATCGACTTCAGGTCGGAAGCATCCTGATGGAGACCAAGCTCGTATACTAAGCGGATAGCGCGTCCTGGGCGAGACTCAGGACTAGAATTTGGAGAAGACAGGAAAACCCTACCTGATTCTATCCATCCTTTCGTGTCGGATGACCTGATACAATATATCACGCTCAAGAGCTGCAACGTCTGTATCGTCGTGATCCCAGGGGAATGGTTGAACTCTTCTTCCAAAGCAGTGGTTGCCTTTTTCAAGAAGTAGGGAGCATCCCGACTGTGTTCGTCATCTTCGTTTGCGAGGGCGAGCGCCCTGATTTGTGGATTTTCTGAGATTCGCGCTGCGCACGCAAATATGGCGTATAACAAGGCTGGGCTGAAATAACGACATCGACCGGAGTGCATATCATGCAGAAACGCTTCCTTGTGGATGACCTGTAAGACTGTGTGCTGATAGGTCCAATATTGGTCCAATAAATGTTCCTGCAGATCCTTGGGCACCATCTCGTCCAGTTGATTTCTCTCTGTTGCCAAGTCTCCCCACTGCACAAAATAAGTGGACGTACTCTCGGCCGTGTGCAAACTGGACGTTGGACCAAAAAAACGGGGCTGTCCAAATTCGTCCATGCTGAGTTGCGGCCGTCTTGCAAAGACCCTTGCAATCAAAGTTTTCGCACCAGCTTCTGTTTTGTCGATAGTTGAGACGCCATTTGTGCCCCGATAGCTGTTTGTGATTGCTGTCGATGGTGCAAGTTCCGTAATGTTATCCGCAACGTCACCTTCCTTCCTCCGGCATAATTCTTCTCGGACAACCTTCAATTCTTGCTCCAATTCACCAATGCGTTTTTCAAGGCTGCGGACGTACGATCTTGAAGAAGGCCTGGAAGAATCAGAGCCAGATCCCCGGCTTCCAAACGCTGTCAGATTGTCGCCTACCTTTTCCGACCGTCTTTGTCCGGGGCTATGCAGGCCAGATTGAGAATGTTGCATCGTTTGCAGGAACCGTGCTCTCGGTAGCACTTTTCTTTTATATCAGCAGATTACTTACCCCAAACGCAGCGCCATACCTTGATCTTTTTTTCCCGACAATTCAGGCATGCCAGGATCTGGCCCTCTTCATTCGACATTTTCCTCTTCCTGAAGTTTTTGAGTCGTTGCCGCGGTGATGAAAGATCTGGTAATGTCGACAATGTGTTGTTTTCGGGCGGGCAATTGCCGACGTGTGGAAGTGGGGATAAGCCGATGAGATCTGAGCCATTCTCTGACAGAGAATCTGTGGACCAGTTGCAGGAGACAGATGTCATTCCCATAATCGTTGCCATTACTGTAATATGCACAAGCGCTTTCCTCGCATCGAAATGAGACTACAACTTTGTCGATGATCTCTCGACGATAGCTGTCGCATTTCCGGGAATGACACCTCCGAATATGGCGTCCCTGCCGAGACAAATTGATTCCCCGCTCTTTCGGAGGTTTGTGGGGTTGGGCAAATAACAACGCGGGGCGAGGATCCAGGCAAAAGAGGGGAATAATCCTCGGGTTGGTAATGGGGTCGCTTACGGCCTTTTGCGCGTATGCGGGAACCTCTCCGCTACTGGAACAGCGTTGGCATGCTGTAAGAGCGTGAGAATCTAGTTCACGCTAGTATCGGGCGGGGTGAGAACTTGCGGAGGAGGATCTTTGCCCCCCAGTTTCTTAACCGACATTACTTCGATCTCCCCCAGCGTCTTCTTTTCAATTCCAGGCCAGTAGCCAGCTTTGTGTGGGAAGGAGCCTCAGATGTCGCTTCGCCAATTCATTTACGGTGTGACATTGTATGGCTAATAGCATCTTGTCCGCCTTCAAGGGCCGTCTTCAAACATGGATCATCATCTTCGGCGCCGGCCGTGAATTGACTGTCTCGGTTGTCATGTGCACTGGGCCTCTCCTGGATCGTAAATATGGCGTCGGCGATAACCGGCTTCGGCGCCAATTCGCAAAACATGTCTGGTAAACGCCGATGAGAATTGTCTCCGTCGGGATTATGCCAGCCTATCGAGGCCATCAAAGGGTTCTGGTTAATTAATCAGGGGAAGAAGTGGAGAGTCTGAGAAATGTGACACGCTGCCAAGAGCTTGAGTTCGCCACGGTTCAGTATGATCATCTCCTTCAACATTTATATAGATCCATCTGCATAAGCGAAATCCACAAGATGGAATTAGACTCTGTTGCTCCTTATTATCTACATCGCCTGGCTCTTGTTATAATTTTACTGAGGGTTTGAGTCTGCCGTTCGCGTTGAGTCGATCCGGAAGTCGAAAGTCCGAGCAGCCTGACTGCCACCAATCGTGGTTGGACCACACGCACCGAGCAATTTCTGTGAATATCCTACCTCCGCCGGCCGCTATGGAGATCCACATTCCCCAGACACATCATCTGTGGATGATCGTGCCTACTACTCTAGGCGAGGCAATTCGGGCATCGTCTACAGGGCAAAAACAAAAGTGTGCTCGTTCGCCAGGTCTACCACATACAAACCCGAATCACTCGACCGTTGAGAGTGGCATGCAAGTTTGGAAGTAAGACGTCGACAAAGGATCCACTTTACGGCGAACCAAGTGCCGAAGGTGGCCATTATCTGCCCATCAACCGAGGCTAATATTGATGACCTTGGTCTTTCCCAGGATAGAGACGACCTGGATTTCCCTCCAGCGAGCGCAACAGTCCAGTGTCACACCATGTCAGACAGCCAACATTCCCCGGTGGCCATTGTCACTGGGGCAGCCTCTGGGATCGGACTTGAGGTTTCCAAAATGCTGCTCTCCAAGGGCTATTTGGTCGCCATGGCAGATTGGAACGAGACGCGCGGGGCAGAGCAGGTCCAAGAGCTTGGACCGCGAACCATGTTTCTCAAGTGCAATGTTGCCGACTGGAACAGTCACGCAGCCGTCTTCGAGGCCACAAAGAAGTTGTGGGGAAGAGTGGATGTGTACGCGGCCAATGCTGGCATTGCAGACGGTTACGAGCCTCACGTCCACGGTCAGCGATGTGTTTCCTCCTGGTATCATGTCGCCCATGTCGAATCATCTGGAGGTGTGGGCACAATTTCTTGACACTGACGTAACCGGTGCCGCAGTAGAATCTGACCCTGACGGGATATATTACCGGCAAGAGCTGGCCTTTCATTCCAAGTCTGCGGCGTGGCATGAGTCAGAAGAGGGCGCAAAAGTTTGGCAAGCGGCCGGTAGCCTCAAGCAAGAACCTGAGAGTTGAGCGTGTTGCATATGCGGATGGGAGGTAATGGTCCTATTCTGATCATCACTCTGAGAGTTGGTAAGCAGGGTTTGGTGTGGAGGGATCGCCTCGCAACGCACATATCCCGGTTGATTTCCCAGACCCGAAGCCAAACATATAAAGGAAGGTTCATTTTCAGTCTTGATTAAGTGGCTAACCTAGCACCTTCAGGGGCAGATTAGAATGATAACAACTATGTTCAGTTCATTCAGTCCGTTCACTGTGACACCTAGCACCTAGTATTTGCGTCGTCCGGGCAATTCACTGTTCTATTTAGCACTGTATATTGATGATGGCATCACAAGGTCATCTGAAAGCACAGACAGAATCTGCCAACAAGTTTCTACCGTTCAGTGTTGTCAACACCCTTCTTGCAAGCGCCAAACCTGCCAACCGCCACCTCTTCGTGTATGTCTGTCTAGGTACATCTTCTTCCGGTGACTTTAACATGTCAGATAGTAACCCAGGTCTCCGTCATCCATTTCTAACTTTGTAAATCCATCTCCAAGAAATCGCCATCGATTCTGAGATCACGTTTCAGCATCGCAACGAAGAGCATTTGGAGACGGGAGAAGGAAACAGGGTAACACAAACCTTGCTATGATACGTAATGTTGAAGTCTTCGCCGCGAATATTCTCTATCATATCCTTCTAGAGGCTCAGTTAGCGGCTGTCGCTGATTCGACAAGGGAACAGCTGACAAAATGAAGAATTGACCCCGGGTAGAGAGCAGTAATGCGGCCACCGATCCTGCCATTCTTGTACCAGCTCCGGCAACCGCTTGACCAGACTGTCTTCTTCAACAACTCATCTCCCCATACATTCCAGTCATCTTGTACCTCCGGTTTGACGTCAATGATCCTACAGATCCATGGTCAGTAAGCCTTTTCCGGTTGATCCAGACATGAATATACTTGATGTTTTCTCTGGCCATTTTGGTGCACCATTTGAGGATGTAGTCAGCAGCCCAGTCGATGGCTGAAGAAAGACTGCCATGTCCCACCGGCCCAGCTGGACTGGACGGCATTAGTTAGCCAATTAAAACAATGGCGAGGATATGAATTTACCCGTTGAAAAGAAAATGATTCGGGTAGCCGCTGACACAGAGAGAAAAATAGCTCTTCGCATCTTCGCTCCACTCGTCCGCCAGTACTCGGCCGTGTCTGCCCACCTGGAGCCAACGAGGTTTGAAAGATACGTCAAAGCCGGTGGCACAGACAATGGCATCGTACTCTCTGTGGTCCCCGTTTGCCGTCTGGATGCCTGTAGGTGTTATCTTGTCAATATCACCGGTGATAACCTCCGCGTTATCTTTTGTCAAGGCTTCCAGATAGCCATTTCCCGGAGTGAGTCGACGGCACCCCAGGCTCCAATCGGGGATCAATTTGCTCGCCAAATCGGGACGGCCGTTTAGCCTTTCCTCCATCATTTTTTTGGTCCGCTTCCTTGCTTCCAGGTTCGCAGGAGAGCCCTCAATAAGAGCTTCGTAGAAGTGGTTGAATGCATGTGCGAGCGACTTCCGGTATGCGTGCAGTTCTTCGGGGTACTTGCGAAACCTCTCCTTCTCCTCCTCGGTGTAACAGGGGTTGGCTCCTGGTTCCTTACTCAGATCTTCCGCGAATGGCGCAGAAATCCATGTCGGAGATCTCACATAGTTCGCCAAGTGGGTTGCCACGGGTTGAAGTTGGGGGACAATCTGAACCGCGGATGACCCATTTCCCACGATGGCGACCCTCTTACCGCTGAAGTCGTAGTCATCACGCCAATCCGCTGAATGACAAATATGACCAGCAAAGTCATGCAGCCCGGCAATGCTCGGCCAGCTCCACGCGTTCAGGAAGCCCGAGCCGTTGACGAGAACGTGACACCAATCTTCCTGCACGGTGTTGTTGATTTCGACCTTGACGTTCCAGATGCCGCCGTCTTCATTCCAGACAGCCTCAATCACCTTTGCATTGAGAACAACATCGCGGTCCAACTTGTGCTCCTTGGTTACTCTTTCGAGGTATTCCTGAATTTCACCACCGGTAGCATAACTGCAGCAGCGTTATTAACGGGAGAATGGTATGAATCCGAAAATGTACTCACAACCTATTCCACTCCGGATTTGGGATATTCAGAAAGGTATAGATGTGCTAGGTTAATTGTCAGTCGGTCAACTCTCCATTTCTTGGTGAACCGTACTGCTGGCACATCACACATAACCTGGATTTTGTTAGACAGGGGTCACAATTAAGGACCGAAGCGTACCCCTGGATATCGATTTTCCCACCAAGTGCCTCCGATAACAGGCTACACATGACCTCGCATCAGCAGGATGATCACTTCATTAGCATGTCCTCACATTTTTCTCGTAAATGACGTGCTCAAGTATATCATCCAGTTTGTAGATGTTCTGAATCTTATTTGCCATCGTCAACCCTGGATCGTGATATCAGCCCATTTTATTTAATCAACACTATGGGATTTGGTCACTGACCACTGAACCCTGCACCGATGCTGATAATCCTCAGCTTTTGAAACGGCTCCCATAGTACTGTGTTCTCAACTGGAATCCAATTGTCGGGAACATCAATCGGACCATGGGTCCCATTGGGGTCTTCTGCGACAGATCCCATTTCTATCAATGTTGTTTTTGAGATGTCCCGGGAAGGAAATACCGGTGTTCAAAAATTTAGATGATGGAGTTGGATTTGAGATTTCTATCTTTTATATCTTACCCCGTCTGATCAGGTCTGGTGCAACAAAGCCGCCCAAGAGATCACGCACTCTGGAGTGTTTGCAGATTCCATGCTTTGTGCGAGGCCATCACATCTCCGGGAGTGTACAGCTCCGGAGTTTGCTCCTGACTTGGGGGGCGGAGATGCAAGTTCCTACCGGTTATTAAAGCGTACCCGGAAAAGTCGTGGCTAATCGACCCACAGAATTTCGGCAACCTACGATAAGAGAACTCCTCTGATGCGAATGGAAAATATCGTATGAGGCGAAGAACCGAGTCCCATACATTTAGCAGAGGTTGACCTCGCAAAAGATGCCACATTCCATCACTCGGCCAGCAAAGGCTCCAAGAGCGCGCTCGCCTCATGTTCTCCTCGAATCACACTAGTACGTAAATGCCACTGGGTTAAAATGTCTAAGATCAGGACATCCTGCATGCTGATATCCGTAATGGCTGGTTGCACGGCCTCAACCCCTGTCCACGGAGGATCTGCGGCCAGGGTAACAAATCCTGCTCGGCAAACAGACCAGACGTGGAAATTCCGGTGATATACCTCCGATCCTGGGCCATTGCCAATATTACTCTCAATCGGCACAATTATATTTGCGGTGAAAGGTACGTTTCGGGTCTCCTTATAAAGATCCAGTAAAGCCGACCAGCGCAGACAAAGCTGCCTCTAACAAGTCCTCCGACCAAAAAGATCCATTGCCTTGCTAAGTAGGAATGCCGAATATTCCAGACTTTGACTCTCTCCCTCCGGTTCCAGGGCTACCTCAGGGTAATGCATGGGGTCTTTGGGGCAAGGACGACCAACTGGGAAGTAAGAATCCTTAATCACAGAATACAGTGCTTGACGCAAACCCTTTCGCCAACGGTATTGACAAATTTCTTTGCCAGCTCTAAATCTTCTGACCCCCGAGGTTATCATCAGCGCGAGAGAAGAGATTAAGCTCGGGAAATCGTTCTCGCTCGACCAACCTCTCGACTATCTCACACATCTCATTGCAGAGCGCCAGCCTTTCCGGCAGGAATTTCTGGATTTCAAGAACAACCCCATGGGCATATATGGATTCGATGACGTTCTGCACATCAATACGCAAAGCAGCTCCCAGTGGGATGGACTGAGACATGTCGCCTTGCAAGACTCGGCGCTCTACTATAACGGCCTAAAGCACGAGGATATTGCTTCCAAAAAAGATGGCAGAAATGGCATTCACAGTAAGTTCATGTCGACTTGAGACAATTCTCCCCAGGAGATTGGCCGACCTCTTAACCAGAATGGGTGGAGAATGGCGGGGTCGTCGGCCGAGGCGTGCTGTTGGACTACGTTCGTTGGCGAGAAGAGACGGGCCAAGAACCAGCAAAAGCAACGATCTCGCATCCGATAACCACGGACGAACTCGACGCGGTCGCGAAGCACCAAGGCGTTACCTTCAAGACCGGCGACATTCTCATCATCCGGACCGGCTTTACCCTCTGGCATGACCGAGCCAGCCAAGAGGAGCGTGTCGAGGTGATGAATAGAGGTGAGTTTATCGGTGTAGAGGCATCAATGCAGTCCGTGAAATGGATCTGGAATCACCATTTTGCGGCCGTCGCCGGTGATTCGGTCGGCTGGGAATGTTGCCCTGCCCATTTCGGAGAAAAGGGCAAGATAGTTCTGCACGAATGGCTTATTGACCATTGGGGATCTCCGTTGGGCGAGCTGTGGAATCTAGAATCCCTGGCTGCTTTCTGCGCTGAGCAAAAGCGGTGGACCTTTTTCTTCACCAGTGCTCCACTTCATGTTTTCGGAGGGGTAGCCTCTCCTCCAAATGCTCTGGCTATTCTATAGGTGGTGTGATGAGCTCCGGACGTCTGTCAGTGTACATGAAACCTCCAATCGAGTAATCATTCACACAATCATTGGATCAACACGATCAACCAACCTTTTGTGCACAATGCTGCAATAAGACAACCGCACCGCAGTAGAATTAAAGGACGATAAGTCGAGGGGCGGTGCAAAGCACCACGCGCGTGCGCCTTGAACGCGGAGAGATAATCTGTCGAATAGAGTCGTACAGGCAGCTGCGAAGTACCGGATCCTGTGGACACCAGGCAGTGATGATGTCAGGTCTTCGCGACCCAGGAAATCATTCAATCACAGCTCGGTGATTGCATCTCCGAGAGAGGGGAGGTCGGATGACAGGAATCATTCCGGCCAAGGACGCTCCCACTCTTTGATGTCCCTCAAGATTCATTTTATGCCGGCCAAATTTGTGGTCACCATCGACAGAGAAGCTGAGTACTTTCTGATACCGCTGTCACCCGCCACAATATCTTGGCGGCGCTTCCAACACGTCTTCTCAAAATGCGCGCCCTTCAATTCCACGGGAGGGAAGATATTAGAGTTGACGACGTGCCAGAACCTGTCTGTGAGCCGGGTTTCGTCAAAATACAGAATGCGTGGTGTGGTATATGTGGATCAGGTCGGTGCTTCATTCGGCGCATTGTCGGCACATTGGTTGACAAAGGAGATCTGCATGAATATCTTATTGGACCATTCACCGTCCCTACTTCGCCCCATCCGCTGACGGGCAAGGTGGCGCCATGCATTCTTGGTTAGTCGATGCTGGGAATGAGGCCATACCGACCCTTGTGGCGTCGATGTGCTGAGATTTTTACCATAGGTCACGAATTCTCTGGAAAAGTGGTTGAAGTCGGAGAAGGCGTTACAGACCTTGAAATCGGTCAGCATGTCGTTGCCGAGCCGATCCTGGTGGATGGAACGTGCCATTCGTGTTCGAAAGGTCTCCCGCGCCTGTGCACCAAGCTGGCCTGGATTGGGTACAGCGGGACAGGAGGGGGATTTGCAGATTACGTCTGCGTGGACAGGAAGACTGTTCATGCGATCCCGAACAGCATTCCTCTGGACGTTGCGGCCTTGGTAGAACCACTGTCCGTCGCATGGCACGCTGTGAAGGTCAGCAAGATCAAGCCGGGTGAATCGGCGTTGGTACTGGGTGCCGGTAAGTCCATGTGCCTGACACCTGTCCCCAATTAATTTGGTTGTCAGGCCCGATCGGTCTTGCTGTTCTTCTCTGTCTTCAGGCACATGGAGTGAAGACTGTCCTTATGTCCGAGCTGTCACCACCCAGAGCTTCTCGCGCTCAACTCCTGGGTGTGACCCGCGTCTTTGATCCGTCCAAGGAGGACGTCGTTGCGTTGAGTCGACAGATCTGCGGCGGGGAGGGTCCGCATGTGGCGATTGAATGCGCCGGCGTTGAGAAATCCCTACACACGGCAATTAACGCAGTCCGACCTGAAGGCACAATTGTCAACGTCGCCTTGTTTGAAAAGAGTCCAACGATTAACCCCAACGTGATTCTGAAGAAGGAGTTGACCTACCGAGGAGCTTTGATTTATTCATATGACGATTTTGAAGAGGTGATCAGCGCGATTAGTTCAGGTCAGGCCAGCATTCATACTCTGACGCATCGGTCTGACTCTGATTCTAGGAAAGATTCAACAGCCGGAAAGATTGATCACGGCCAGGGTACAGCTCGAGAATGTGGTCGATGGAGGATTCAAGCAGTTGATTAAAGAAAAACAGCATGTGAAGATCCTCGTCACTCCTCAGGAGATCAAAGTGTAGATAGAGGTAGAAAAAATGGGCGCCCTCCTCGGCCAACCACATCTTGCCCCAAGTGGTCGCTGTTGGGAACAAAGGCAGTGTTCTTCATTTCATGAACGCTTGGCTTCTGGCACACCTACAACACCACCTTAGACACCATCTTAGATAGGATCAATAAACCATCTCATCTGGTCTGGGTCATCAGTCGCATCTGATAGATACAAGAGTGCCAAACCAGGCGACAAGGAGGCCAGGTCAGATCTATAGCACCAGGAATTTGACTGTGATCTAAGCAAGAACTCGCCTTGGCGGGTGGTTTTGTATGGTAGAAGAACACAGGCATTACATTGTCGCTTCGCCTCCACCACTCCTAACCATTGTAATATCATATGCGTATTCTGTCCTACCATTGCTATCCATCGTCCACAGCCAAGACCAAGCAGTGTAGTAGGGCGCCAAAGACGAGTTCCGGATTCAGTTGCAGAATCAGGCACTGGGATCGAGATTTTTGTGTGCACTTGGAAAATTTACGAAATTTCTGGACAGAAGCCATACTCATTCATACCCGGTCCTGTCGGCTATTATGAGGTGAGCTGTGCAAGGCAACAACACCATGATAAAAACAAGCAATATGAATGTTTTTTCCACAACGACAGAAAATTTGTAATGTCGTTGACTGGGAAATCCGCCTCCGGTTTAGGCGGCCGGCCCAGTGGTTTTGAGGACTAGTTGTCTTGTATCGAATGTATCTACTCCTGTCTTTTATACGTAAGAACTCGTAACTCTTGGCGCCAAGCTTTGCGGCATCCGCAGCTCCGTCGGGTGCGGTCACCAGGGCTTGGCGCCTCGCCGCATTTGACGTCGGCTATAAGAACCTCCTCCCTTCCTCCACGACATGGATGTCTCCTTGATGCCCTCTCTCCCCATTCTGGCTCCACTGGCGCTCCTACCCTACTTCACATGACACAGCTAGAGCCCTCCACTCGGCTCCGCCTGCAACCTGCCCTCCCCTGCCACTGCGGACGAACCCTGCGACCACCGACCGCTCAAATGGTTTCGGCCCTCCAAGTTACCATTTCTGCCTGGCAGCTTCGACCCCACCTGCAACTCTAGGCCCTCGCGTCGTTGCCGCCTACTGATGTGCCTCACCAATTTCGTCACCGTGCGTGACTATTCCTATTTTCCTTGAACGTTCCCCCAGCCGATCTCCACTCGAAGAGTGAAAGGGCGGTCTCTGCTCCTTAGTCCAGGATACAAAACCGTTTCAAATGGCTCCCTCTTCAAAGAAGAGATCCAGAAACGGATCCTCCAAAAACCCCAAGAAAACACGAAAGAGAATGGCCAAGGCAACAGCGCCAAAAATCGACTCAGTTGGCTTCAATGAGGATTACAACATACGCTCACCGGAGCGCACCCAGCTCCTGAACCAGATTAAGAAAGTAATCGGCAACTCTCCCGTCTGTCCCGCTTTCTGGGCTGGCTGTCAGCTCGCCGATTTGAGCTGCTTGCAAGATATGGCCAAATCTAGTAGAGGCTTAATTCTTCAATCCGACAACTCGGTCTGCGCTCTACCGATGCAATGTGCGTTGCTAGGATTTAGGCCAAATCGAGGTGGTGTTTGACTGTAGACATGCTCACTGTTAACAGGGACTCAGCGAATCCGAGATTCGGAATTCCCAGGATCAGATACAGCTTCACGACCTTCAGACGGTCCAAAGAGGCGCAAAGTGAATTCTGATGCACAATCATTGGTGCTGCGGTCGGCGAAAGCGGTTGCTAACGTACGTCCATATTGTCCGGCCCCTCAGAATACTCCTGTCTAACAAAACACACAGTGCAAAGAGCGCGATGGCTACCAATGCGCCCTGACGAAGATGCCAGTACCTCAGGCGGCCCATATATTCCCCTACTGTATGCTCAATCCACGCCCAAAGGCCGGTCGAAATAGATCCTCCAATGCCATCCCCGAATTTTGGAGATCTTTGAACGTCTTCTGGGACCAGGATCGGATCGACAAATGGAAAAATACGATCTTTTCGGATCCCGAGAATCCTGACATTGGTGTTGAAAGATGCTTCAATCTCATATCTCTCTCGCTCGCAGCACATGATATGTGGAATCGTGGGTTGTTCGCACTTAAGCCGCTGGAACTTTCACCCGATCGGAAGGAGCTCACTGTTCAATTCTTCTGGCAAGTTCAGGGCAAGTACGAGATTGACAGCCAGGTTGATTTGCTTGTGGAACCCACATCATCAAAAGGCTTGGATTTCGTCAAAGGGTATTATTTACATCTTATGGGGGACAATGGCCCAACTCGTCCTATTCGTTCTGGAGACGTGTTCACTTTCACAACAAAGGACCCCGAAAAGTTACCGTTGCCAAGCGTGGAACTCTTAGAGATGCAATGGTTTCTTCAACGTCTCGTGGGGATGTCTGGTGCTGCGGGATGGCCAATCTTGGAGTTGGATGACGATAGTGGCGACGATGGCGGTGGTTGGCTTATTCCGGACCAGATCTCCGATGTGTACAACTCCTTGAAAAGAGTCAGCGAATGGGTTGGTACCGATATCACGCCGGAAACTGCAACGCCTACAACAGGTCCATCTGTGATCGAGTGTCATTGAATGGGTCCAAACGCACATCGGCAGACTGGGGCCGGCGACGAGGAGGAGTATGGTGATACGTGCCGCCTTTGCGAATATGCACGTTAGAGGTGTTCTTGGATTGTACAGTAGGCCCTTTACGCAAAGCATCATCCTGCTGTAATATAAATCAACTTTGTCAGGGTCGAGACACATCTCAGGGTCCAATGGGCCTGTCCGGGGTCACTCTGGAGGTGCATGCCAATTTTGTTTCACAAGTGAACCGAAAAGAGGACAAGAAACGGTTGACAAGCGAGGTAGACCACTTAAAAGGGGTCTAGAGAAAAAAGACCAAAGATAATGAGTCTTTGTCTCTGGCCCATAAAAGGGAAAAGAAGTCCTTGACCAGGAAATCCGCCTCCGGCCTGCCGGCTTTACCAGAAGGAACCTTCCTCCATACACTCAGAACTTGCATTCTGTCTTGGATTTACTGGCTTATTGCGTCTATATAGAATATGATCACCCTGTGCTAATTTCCTTCAAGGTCCTTTGACAGATTCTTCTGGGGACGTCAAAAGCGGCGGGTGGCCAAGACCTGGGCTATTCAGGAAGTTGGCCGCTGCCGCATTGTTGTCTTCCTACTCTACTTCACCACCACCACACTCATGTAGCTGGCTGTGGCTGACTGGCCTGCCTGCCTGCTATGTGTAGCCGTTGCCTACCTACCTAGACTATCTTGGGTATCCTAGCGTGGCAACCTGTAGTTTCACACATGCGTTCGAAGAGCCAAGGCAGGAAGAGCGGGACGAGGACGGAGATGAGGGTGAGGATGTGGCTATGGAAGGAGCCTGAAAATACGAGATTACGGAGATATCGAAATGAATTTCGATAGTGGTATCGTTATCGATTGTGAAAACCAACCCTGTGTAGAACCGGCTGCGTAGCGACTTCGTCGAGACTCACCCCGTCGACCAGCCTGTCCGTTCCCTTATCCCATGTTCCCCGGTCTCAAAGCTGACTCCTAAACTCCACTGCATGAGCTTGCACAACCGTTCCCGCCGACCGCATTCTACCTTGGATGCATCTGCCGTCGAAGCCGACTCCTGACTAGAGAGCGGGAAGTCCGATCGCCTCTCGCACAGCTGTTCGGAGCTGTCTCGCACTAGGCTGACCTTGGGGAATAGGCCAGTTGAGGGATGTCAGGATGTTACGACATTGGGCCGCTGCGTAGAACATTTATCAATTCGGCGAGCAAGTGAAAGCACAGGAAGGGAGAGAATACCACTCAACTGGTAAATATCATCAGGGATGTGTGGAAAGTTTGGGATTGGCTGGCCGATTGGAACTTGATGGTTGGGGCCAGAATCGACGCTGTGCATGACAATCAGAGCCGCTGTGCCACGGAATACTTTGGCGTTCTCCATTTTTGCGTGTAAATTCGTAAAACTGTGTAAGAGGAAATTTTAGTAATATCTCTTAATAAAGAAAGAGTCCGTAAAGACTTACTGAGTGTTGGTCAAGACCATCGACTGCTGGACAGCTTGCTGGACAGTTTGCTGGATATTTTGCTGGGTCTGGACAAGCTGTTGCTGGATCTGGGCAAGCTGTTGCTGCATTTGACCGACAGGGTAGTTGGCACAGAGTGACAACTCGGCAGTGAGCTGCTGCTCATGAGCGCTGTAGGTCTGCATTCTCTGGGCGATCGCGTTTCGGTCGGCAGCCATTCCGTTGACCGCAGCTTGCAAATTTGCGATGTTTGGCACTGGTAATGCGGGTGGTGCTGGCTGGGCCATGATGGGACAGAGCGCGGGTCAATTTAGGTGTGGCTTTGGCTTAGGTAAGGCTGTCAGTCGTCGCAAAGGGTATGGCTGGTTGAGAAAGAGAGTGGGGGCGGAGAAGGCGAAATGAAACTGTTATTGTTTATGGCTTGGCGCGTCACTCCGCAATTAGTTAGTGGATCTTGGCGTAGGATTAAATCGCAATGATTGGGTCAAACATCTTCGAGTTCGAGCTGGGCAATGGCTCTCTGTTGGGATTTGCAGGATGCAGGACAAGTATTGATTGATTGATTGATTGGATTCCTAACCCGTTACAGACTAAGGCTATTCGGGGACTAGCTCGGGGTTATGCTCTCTTCCTGCTAAGGCCACCAGTTCATTCCTAGTTCCAACCCAGCATCACGTGATCTATATTTTACGTGACAAATTTAAACCAAGGATGGCCAAAAAAGCAACCCAAAGGCAGGAATATTGTACCAACACTAAAGACACTCCGAGTTGTACCAAAGTAACCTGGAGTCCTGTTCAGAGCATGCTGGACTGGCCCCCAAGAAAAAAGGCCAAAACCCCTCGTGTTTGCAGGCACAGTGGGATCCAGGGTAGTGTCACCAAAAGCGGCGGCACGACAAGCCAAATTCGACGGCGGATTCCCCTACGGCCTGCGTTTGAGCTGTAATGTTCTCCAATTGACCTTTTATGCATTTGTCTTCCCGATCCTCGATCATTATAAGAATTTACATCCACACTGACCTATAAAACCGCGTCAGGCCTCCTAGCAGCCTCCTTGATTTAATCAAGCTCATGATTTGTGCCACCGAAGCCGGCAATGCGGACTAGTATTACTGTTGAACTTGAGGCAGGGAGTGGATGGAAGAATTGAGTGTAGGGAGGGAGGAAGCGTGCCTTAAGTCCACATAGGATGCCTAGCCAACAGCAGGGTTCCAGGCTGACAATTACAATCTAGAATCACTGGAGCCAAGTGGCTAAACGGGATGCAAGCTGCAACGTAGATAGTGAGGTTGAAACCATTGTATTTTCCGTTGCAGTATTCTGATGAGGGAAAAGGGAAAGAAATTGGACGGAGATTCGTCGAATGATGAAAGAGCGACAGCTGGTCTTGAATTCTGTTGGTAAATGACTTCATGTGGTCCATGGCATCCGCTGCTGCTTTTTGCTATTTCTCTTCAAGGAATCAGGGACTCAATTCGCGACAGTCGCCCATCTTCGACACTGACTCTGTCAAATCTGATCTTCACCGACCAAGGCGCTAAGGAAAGCAACAACGTAACAGCCCATTCGTGCCTTAGCAAGGCAACAACAATAGGCAGAGATATTGCGAGTTCTATAGCCTCAACGAAGATCCAGAAGCCTAGTCCAGAGGCGTCCAGAATTAGAACAACCCCATCGCAGGCGAAGCGAGTGGTCTGTATGCGCCGGAATTTATGTCCCCGCAATTCCCCAGCTCTTTAAGAGATCGTGACGTTATTATTGCCCACAAAAACAATTTGGACAGCAGCAAACGCGGCCGAAGCAGCAAAATTCTCCGCTCTCCGGACTTCGGTCAACAGGGCCAAGGTGGTGGAGAAGAGGAAGGTCAAGGCGACGATGGCACCCATTCTGGTCAAGGGGTCTGTGATAAAGAACAGAGCAAAGGCCGACATCGTGGGTAAGAGGGAAGCCAGGACGGTGCTCAGGGTGTTCACGGCTCTGGCCACGTAGGTGTCGGGATAGTAGTGCAATGGTGCAACCAGTCCACTGGGTGCCCAGGGCCCGACGACCGAAACGGGATTGTGCACTTTGCGGCCCAAGGCATTGTGATACAAGGGCATGAGTCGGCGGTCGATCCATCTCGACACCATGTCTTTGCCCCTGTTTCGGTCTGTGAGGGAGACGAGATCGTTCTCGTAATCTTCATCCCATGTAAACCTTTCTGGTCCTCTGAGGAACCTGTTGCCCCCTGTCGGCCTCCGCAGCCAGTCTCGTAGACTGTCGAGATCAGATTTGTCGGCAGGAGCGAGATGGCAGAGCCAGCAGAACTGGCGGAGGGCTTCATCTGAGCAGAGGTCAGCCGCAGTCACACCAGCACAGAGTATTTTCGGCCACATGCTGTATTCTTTCAAGAGACGGCGAAGCTCGAGTGTCTTTTTCCACTGGAGTCCCTGGTGTCCACTTTCATGCGCACGTTTTAGCTCATAGACACTGAACTCAAACAATGCTCTGGTGGCATCTTCAGCGACTCTGTCCTCGGCGACCGTGGCTCTGAGGTCCTTATCGAGGTTGACAATCTCGGCCTGAAGGATCAGAAGGTTTCTCGCGTTGAGAATAAGGAACTTCCGAAACACGGCAAGATCTGGATAGGTCCCAATATACCCAGCTAATTTGTTATAGCCATCCATTGCTGACACTGCTATGTCAATCATGATCGCCGCGGCTGGAGGGGGCAGCAGCGAAGGAGTAACATGATGAGGACCTCGTTGGGCTGCCCCAACTGACTGTGTGCTGGCGACGCAGAGCGCCCCGAGAAGGCAGCCTGCCCTCTGCGCCAACCGAGTTGTCAGGAGAGGTGAAATGGTGTGAATGGGTGGGCCATGCAAGAGCAGACATGGTCTATTGGAACTTCTTATCACATCCCGAACGAACGCCAGTTTGGTTGTGTGGGCGGCGTCCAGTCAAGTGTGCAGCGTCCAGTCAAGTGTGCAGAGACGATGCAAGCAGGGGGTGGCCGGAACGTTAGCGATCGAGATGCAGCCGCGGTTCCAGGATGGGAGGGAACGGGCTGCCAGCGGCGATACAAAAGGGTCGCATTGCCCCCGTCAATCTGCTGTGCTCTTCCTTCCCTCCACTGCTCAACGGTCCAGCGAGAATACCTCCACTTCAAGACTTCTCCAAGCGAGGCCAAAGGACTTCGACGCCGCGACACAGTCCTCGGTCTAGTGGTGAGGCCGATCGGAGCTAGGGACGACCCGGGTCAAGAGTTCAGTGAACTGACGCATTGCGACATTGAAGGTCCACTATATCCCATGCTGGGCATTCCTCTTCCACGTGAATGTGCGTCGACTACCAGTCGAATCTCGTTACGGTAGGTTCGATGCCAGGCTCTGCTCTTCACGGTGAGGTTCGTCTTTGCAGACCTCGTCGGCAGGGTTTACTCCGAGCAGCATGTGGGTCGAGCAATTTCACGCTGACAGGGGACTTCCGTCGCGAACGGACGCTACTGTCAATCCGCCCGGACGCTATATGGATGCATGCAAGCTTAACTACAGCTCCACGGTGCCTCGTTATCTGGACATCGACGAACGCTTGCAGTGAGGGTTCACGGCTGTGGTTTCGGGTTCCCAGTCCGGGTGGAGATGCATATGTGGTTGCACTCTGAAGTCACAAGAGAACTGGAAGTCATGCTGAGTGTCATGACCGGCGATGTTTCTGGCATGGCCTGAAGTATATCGGCATCGAACTGGTCGGCAGGGCAGGGGTTTTTCAGGCAAGCAACAACTAGCTAACCCTGATTTTGCATTTTTGCGATTCTCGCAGGACGAAGGTTTATGCTAGCGGCCGGCGCGCCGTGATGCTCTCGTCCTGGGCTTTGCTGCGAGATTGTGACTCGCACTGAACATGCTGACTGGCTTCGCAACTTCGAGCAGCTTTCCAGCTCATCATTCATCTCGCATTTGCTTATATCGTTTGGGGCATTGCATTTGTCTGTCAGTTACTCCTATTTGGGGATCTTCGGTCGCTGCGCTGCTCTTGTCCGCAGAGCATCTCATATTGCCTCTCCCAGCCAACTCCTTACCCTGCACCCTACAACCCATCGTGGCCGAAGCCCTTCGCCGTGTCCTCAAGACGAACGGCGGTCTCAATCAGCTCCGAGACTCCCCATGGCCTTGTCCATCACCGTTACGGGAGGGGGAGCACTCTCCACTCCCCTGACCTCTCGTATTTCCGTCGAACAAGCTTCAGATAAGAGCCAGACATCGTACAGCGTCACAATCAATGTGGAACGTTCATTGGTTCCTGCAGCTGGTCCAAATGACATGTTTCTCGGTGACTTCAGCCTTGATCATTCGGCTGAACGCGATCGCGCTGGGAGAAGCCGGTCCTTCGAGGGTTCCTGCCCAGATGATCAGGCAGAGGGTGCTACCGCTTGGAGAAACCGCGCTCTCCTGATGGTCAAAGGGAGGGGATTTAGGCTCCCAAAACACCTCCAGTTCACTTGGAATCCCTGGGCCGTGCTCGCCAAGGGTGTATGGGCAGCAAGAACGGATGCAGAAAGGCTGCACTTGCGCAATGCACACAAAGTACTCGACAAGGGCTATTCTGTACACTTAGGCGACTCTTGCTGCACCAATGGAATGCGGCGTGATTGCCTCGTCAGGCGTCACCGTTGTTCTCTTGATCAGCCGTGCCCTTTGAGCCGACAGGAGTCATCTGATCAAACAACGACAGAGCCGCTGCCTTACTGTGATGCTGAAGGAGGCGTGCCACGTAGCCCAAAGCACCGAGTGCCGACTCGAAGCGCGGATGTCTGTTGCGTGTCTAGCAGCTCGTCCGAGAATCGTCCATCGAGCTCTGATCGCGAGTTCAGATTCCGTACGATCAACCTGATGGTGATGCACTACTCAACCCAGGCCAGAACGCATTGCCAGGCCGTCATGGACACAGGAGCCCAAGTGAGTTTGATCTCTGAGAGGACCGCTCGTCGATTTGGAGTGACGAGGAAGGATTTGCAGAGCCCGGTGATGTTGCATCCCATTGGTGGTCAGTCCTTCACGTCTCTTGGGCGCATCAAAATCAACGTGCATCTCAATTGTGAGAAAGGATGGCGTCTTGTCGAATTCCACGTTGTCAGGGACAAAGAGATGGGGAAAAGGGACGCCTTGCTCAGTGTGAAGCTGACAATGGATCTCAATCATTTGGTCAGGGTCAAGTGTCCGCTCTGCGACGACAAATGAGCTGGTAACCGGTCAGCACGCTGGCAGTTGCGCCATGCCTCGTGATGGCGCATCCTGGCCCTCACCGGCATGTCGTTTTGCTTTGGTCGATGGTGTATTTAGTTCAAGTGATATCCTTGTACATACAATTGTAATAAATGCTGATTCGATCATTTGCTCACCGACTGTGTTGCCTGATGCTTGATGGCCGCAATCTGGCCCCCCTTGATGCATGCGGCGTCAGTCACAACTTCTTGTGAATGGATAGTCATGCTTGACCGCTCCTACCAGTTCATTGACCCTTCTGCCCAAATTTCCAAAGCACGTGCACACGTGTCAACACCTGGTCCAAGGTCGCGTCGCGGTGTTGCCGGGCGAGCCGATTTCCTTGGATCAAGACCACCATTGGGTGGGTGCGCTCCAACATCGGCCGATGCTCGCTGGTTAGGCAACGTTCGAAGTCTGCCTTGAACTGCTGTTGGCATACAAAAGGGCCGAATGTGCAGCTGACAATGTAAGTTTCACTTCACCCGATAATTCCCACCCACTTCCCTCCAAAGCATTCTGCCAGACCACAAAATGGCAAGTTCCCAAGAGTCTGAGAGAGATGTCGACCGGACGCTTAGTCCCAGGCCGCCGGACCAGTCAGACGAAGAGTGGATCGGTATTTTATGTGGAGATTGGGTATATCGATCCGTTCGAGTTCGCAGAGAGCCTCTCGCTCGTTGCAGTATCATCACCCGAGAACAGCTAGAATATCTCGGACATGCAAACAGTCTGGATTGTCTCGAGAAGGACGAAGACCATTCGGATGAACATGAAGGCTATCTGGGATTCATTGAGTTGTGGTATCGAATCCATCTCAGTGCAATGAGCACTGAGGTCGAATTCTGCGTGGTGGAGAGCCATATTTATCCTTGTGTGCTCGCCGGGCAGGGCGATGGTGTTGATTCAGACCCTGAGAACGATCTGCTTTTCTTTGGCAAGTCGAAGCAAACTGAAGGTACGTCAACTTGGCCGACCTCGAAACGGGAAGACATGTTGACCACCGTTATAGAAGAGAAGAGGGCCGGCAAAAGAAGAGCAGTGGAGAGAGAGGCTGAAAACGAGGAAATTGATGCCGACCAGGAGGAGCGTGACAGGCAAAGAAGGGAGGAGGAGCGGAAACAACTGGACGAGCAGAACAAGGCCCGTAAGGAGCAGGATGGCACAAGCAGCTAAGACGGGAAATTTTCGCGTCTTTACCTTGGGTCTTCAATCCCTTAATCCAACTTTCCGTCCTATAGTCTGTCATGCAATTCACTGGATCTCGATGTCGAACCAATGGGAACGCTTGGCGGGATAACAGCGATCAATGGATGCAATGGTGTGCTGGCAGGTGCCTGACAATACATTCATTCCCATTTCAATGATCCGTCCCACTTGGTGTCATAGGAGGATCGCTCAGAGCAAGGTTTCCTCGTCGTCGAAAGAAGGTTCGTTAAGTTCTGTCAAGGTTGTCAAGTCGGTGAGCAAGTGTCGACCCACTCCACGATCCCTGAGCAGGCTTGGCATGGTCTTCCCCTGAAGTGGCAATGCAGAAGCCAGCCTCGCTATATCCAACGTGCAATGTTTGCATCCCCGGTATTGTACAGCCAAATTGCGGCCAGCCTCGCTACTGTTTCTCAGTTGAGTCGGAAATATCCTCTGAGCCCGGACCTCCCACTTCGTCTCGCTTCTTCTGGCCCGTGTTTTCCACCCCCCCAGAGTGTTCCCCATCCTGCCGTTCCGGCGGCAGTGCAGTCTGAGATGTCGACGACGGCGGCGGAGGGAACAACTCATCCATCAAACCAGGCAAGAACGTCTCTAACCTCTGGCTGGTCTCAATCCAGACCTCATCGTCGTGGTCGTCCAGCTCTTTCCCTGTGACAGGCGGACGAAGATAGCCAGCGCCCGCCATCACGAGCAGGACGTTCTTCACACCCTCGGTCACAGCCTCGGCCAAGGCCTCACCGTCTGCGCCCGCATTCATCATGCGATCCAGCAATTCCAATACTTTGCACCACACCTCCAGCATGCGTCCACAATTGACCAAGTGGTCCAAATATCGCAGGAAGATCTTGCAGAGCAACAGCGCCGCTTGGACCCTCGTCTCGTTCATCCCCACGGCGTCGAGCTGGTAGATCTCCGGCTTCAGCAACCTCAAGATCAATGGAAATAGGACCTCTCCGAAAATGGCCGTCCATTCGGTGTGCTCCTCTTCCGCCACGGCCTCGGACAGCAAGGTCCGTTGGAGCGCTGACAAAGCCCGATGGCGGATCTCACGGCAGGGGTTGACGCACTGAGCACAAAGAGCTCGGAAAATCGGGCTCCAGTAAGCTGCCCACGCCTCGTGGCGCTCGAGATGCGACTGGTCGATGAGGCTGGGGACTCTGCCGGTAAGTTGATAGATGATTCCGATAGCTTGGTTGGCGCGCTGAACCACTTCGTGGTCCTCGTGTCTGGCCGGCTTCGCCTGCTTTCCACGCCGGGCCGCAAAATCGCGACGCTGTTCCTGGATCGAGCCAATGCTGCCGGCGGTGGCGAAGTCGTTTGCCAATGCCACACTGGACTCGTAGTTGTCGGCCGTCACGGTGGGCGGTTGCGAAGCCACGACGTCGGTCAGAAGATTGAAAACACTCGCGGCTTCCGACTTGTGCTGGTAGAGCCGCTGCAGAATGGACCAAAAATCAGGCGACTTTGTGATTTCGTTTCGCAGGGGCCCTGGCTGAGCGATGCAGCTCGCGAGACCACGCATGACCGCCGCGGCGGTGTGGTCGAGGACGCCATCATCGAAGCTCGAGATGGCATGCAGAACAACCGGCGCTCGCATGAAGTCGTACGTCTGTGCGCAGGGGGTTAGCAGGCGCGAGGCTCGGTGACGGTGGTGAGCACTTACAAAGCCACAGCGCAACAACTCCAAAAGATAATGCACAACGCGAAAAGCAGCCAGCGGGTGCAGATTCGAAGCGTCTCTCACCACCGTCTGTAAAGATCCGGTCAGATTCTCCCCCGAGGCCGCGAGAGTCTCTTCGTCCCGAAGCGTCAGCACAGTGGCTAACTCGAGCAAAAACACGGTGCCAGCGTCGTACTCCGGTCCAGCGTTGGCCATACGATGTCCATTCATCCTGGCGGTGACTGGCATCGGCCTCTCAGGTTTCACGCTGACCACAGGCGATGAGTCTTCCATTTGTGACAACAAAGCCGTCACCAGCGCTTGGACTTGACCGGGCGGGAGCGCAGAGATATGATCAAGGACCACATCCACTTGGCATGCCGTGACGCAATCGACCGAGCTGAGCGTGTTGTCCAGTTCCTCTTCGGAGGGTTCCGGTGGGTCGTCGGCGGCGTAGCTGGATAGGTAGGAGGTAAAGGTGGAGAAGATGCCACTGTCACTCAATCTTCCATCTCGATCGATCACCTGCGACGGCGGCTGCAAGGCAATGGGATCCAAATCCGACATTCGACTCGTCTCGAACTCCGGCAATGATATCAGCGAGTTGACGAACAGGTTCCTCAATATCCGTACGATGTAGATCCAAGTTTCGCCGATCGTGTCTTCATGTCCCGAGATGATCCTGAAGAGCAAGACGGTCGATAGTTGGGCTCGGAAGTCCCTCCCCAGTCTGACGGCCAACTCGCTGACCATGATCCTCTTCTTCCCCACCTGAACCTCGGTATTGAGCGAGGTGCTGGGCGGGACCTCTGCGGCCAAACTGCTGATCTGGCTCAAGCTGTACACGATTCGGTCAAAGGCCTCGGTAATGCCATACCGGGTGGCAATTTGAGCACACTGGTCGAACCCGATGACGACTCGGGAAAAGACAGCGTCATCGGTGGCCGACATGAAAACATAGCAGAGCGTGGCGATGATCGGTTTCCAGGTCGCTCTGAACATCTCTGCATCAAACGCGTTCGTATCACACAACTCCAGGTCACCAGCGTCTTGCGCCTTCATCAACAGTTCTTTCCAAGCGTACTCAAAGGCATCCTTGTTGTCATGCTCGTCCGGCAGGATGATCTCATTCTGCTTGATCGCGTCGTAGATATCTTGCAAGTACTCGGGGGAGAAATCTTTGCCCGCGTTCACCCCTCTCAAATTCTTTGCAAAGTCGTCATAGGTCATGCGGTTCTGGGCCTTCACGTTCGGGTTGTAGAGGTCGGTGTTCAGCATAATGACGGCGTACGTGAGGACGAACGCGGCGTCTTTATCCGCTATCTCCTCGGACTGTGATGTCGAGCAGTACTGTTCCGTAAACGTGTTCACGATGCGCTCGATCAAGGCCGACTCGCCCGGCAAGCGGAAGGACCCAAGCAACTCGCGAAGGGCTTCGTCTATTCGCTTATCGTCGAACTTGAACAACCCAATGAACGCGGTGAGCAGTCTTTGATTCGATCTCTTGGACAAGAATTCTCCAAGCACCTTTTTCGACACGTGGGATGTGCCTTTCAGAAATTGTGCCACCTGCACCGGGTCATCCGGGTCTTCGATGATGCCGTTCTTGACCAAATACGCCACACCGGCCTTGGGGTCGTCATTGAACTTTACCGCGCCTCTCTTGATGATCTTTTTGCGACCCCGTTGCACCCGCAGCTTCTCTATCCGTTCCGGTGTCTCTGGCGGGATCTCGCGATCCAGTCTTTCTGCCATGAATTGAACAAAACAGAGCAACGAGTCCAGGCATAAAGGGGGCACGTTGGTGGTGCTCCAGGTCGCAGAATCCGGGAAAGCATTCCGAGAGAGCAGTCCGACCATGTCCTCGCACAAGTCCTGTCTGTCCACTTCGCAGTCGTAATTGACAAAGAGCTCGACCATGAAACTCGGCATGCGGACCAGGGTGCCAATGCTCTCCACCATGGCCTCTCGGGCCTCTGGTCTTCTCGCCCCGCCCTCGAGTCCAAGCTTTTGACGGTCTTTGATCGGGACCGGCGTGGACCGGCCACTGCTGGGATGTGACGGTGCCGGTTTGACAAGTTTGGGAGCTTGCGGCACGCCTTCATAGAGCGAAGGGTCGATGCCCGGTTCTTGAGGAATATCAACCCGTGGATGCAAACATGCCACCAAGTAGGACAGAAATAACTCCTGCTGTAACTTCAATAGTTTGCGGCAAGTGGCCAAAAGCGTGCCCGCGACGCACAGGGAGCTGTTCAGAAGAACCATGTTATCCGACCGGACGAGCTGAAAGAGATGTCGACAGAGAGCATCTTGCACCAGCCCGGCCAGAACAGGCTGTTGCGCAATTGACGGGCCGGCCACTTCCAGGGCAACGTCGATGATCCTGAGAGCCATAATTCTCATCGCATCTGTGTGCGTCTTGTCATGCGGATCCAGCAGATCGATCAAGACCCGGAAGAGCTCTTTGATCGAAGGGAGCGCGTAAGGCTTCACATCTTCGAACCCGTCGCTGTTTGCTTGCGCCGTGGCGTGCTGATCTGAGGGTGAGAGCTTCGCCGCCTCACCAGACGCCTCACGGCTCGCGTGGCCGTCCAGATCCGTGCTCGGCCTTTCCGGCACCCCATTTCCCATCACGCTTCCACTCATGGGCGGCTCCATCTTCAGGTCTTCTGACGTGCTCGCCAACGTCGTCCTCGTATTTGACCGGCTCCTCACCGGAGGCAGCTCTTCCACCTCGAGCCCTCTCAACCGGCTGAACACGACCTGACACATGGTCACCATGGCCATCTCGGCCGATCGCCTCAGCACCTCCGAAAGACGTGCTTGGCAACACATGCTCAGACCCGTGCTCATCATCTCGCAGATACTCTCGTCTCCCAGCAGTTGTCCTTCCGGTCGGGTCATGATGTTCTCCATGAGTCGGAGGATCCTCAAGAGCACGACTTCATCGGCTGCCGTGTCGCTGGCCTCGAAACGACAGTGAGTGATGGCGGCGCTCAACAGATGCATGGCCACCCCGATTCTCGGGCTCTTGACCGTGATGATGTCGTAGGAGAAGAACTTGGTGACCGAGATCACCGCCAGACTGGTGATGGTCGCGCTGGTCGAAGAACTCCGGATGACCTGGAGGAACGGGTGGAGGAGTTCGGGCGCATCCACGCTGGTGATGTCTTTGCACCCCGCCAAATCTCTCCTCAGCCGCGCGAAGGCCGACAACAGAGGATTATCCTGCATACTCTTGCCCTTCTTTCCCCGTAGTCCCCAACGGCTCGCGAGGCTCCCATCGTCGTTATCCACATTTAACTTGGTCTTGCCGGGATCTGATATCATAGGTCCTTTCCCCCCGTGACGGCTACTGCTAGACGCCGAGCGCTGGAGCTCCTTCTCTTGCAATCTTCCCGCTCCGCCTCCCAGGATGGCTGAAACCGAGGACTGGGCCCATCGGGCGTGCTTGCGCATAGCAGACGTGATCGTGATGCATTCTGTCGTTATGAGCGCGACAGGGTCAACGGCGATGGCAGGTTGGAAGTCGGCTAAAATAGGAGGCTGCAATGCAGGAAACCGCTGTACAGTCTGGGAGGATGTCATATCTTGCGCATGAGACCAAGACAAATCATAAGCTGCGACCTCCTTCGGCATTGATCATACTCTTGAGGGAAAATGTAGGCGGCAAAATACAGTGAGTCGAGATTATACTCGCCAGACCTCCATAGCGTGCAGAACAGGGAGCAATATTGGCGTCGAGAAATTCTAGAGGCACAAGGTCCAGTCGGAGGGCCAGGCACTGGTCAGGACGGACTATTCCAGCACAAAAGGACAACTTGTTGACCTGGAGTGAAGATGTATTCATTCAAGGAAAGTATCCCGCGGGTTACCACGTGATTCATCACAGGCCAGACTCCGTAAATAATAGGTCCACCCTCTCCTCAGTCATGTCTGTCGATGCTGGCAGAATAGAAGATAGAATACATAATATATATTCAAAGTACGTCTCAAGAAGGGCATAGATACAATCAATGATCAGGGTATTCTTGAGCACAACGCCATACTCCATCCCGTCTATCCAAACCGTCAGGCGAAATCAACCACAGAATGGCCTTCAGCCCATTGTCTTGTCTTTCAACTCAAAGTCTCCACCTAATCCACAGTTGTCACAATGCGAGGAAATCTAGCTCTTGGACGCCTCTGCGGTCATCGACTGTTCACCTTCCTCCAATAAATCGGTAAGCCTGGCAAGGTTATGGATGGCTTCCCGACCTTGGCCAACAAGCAGCACCTTCTCAGCATTGGCCGGCAATCCGAGGTATGCCGGAGGTTCCCGCTCCGGAAGCTTATCGACCCATTCCAAGAAATCGCGAATGGTCGTTCCCGAAGGTACCTTTAACCCATCTCCGTCAGAATTTGACACCAGCTCATAGTCGTTTTCATACGCGGCAGGATTGAATATCTTGTCCACCATCTGGCCAAGCCGTGTAAAGTCTTCATCGTCATCAATCTTGCCACCATACATCTCGGTAATGAGGGATCGGATCAAGTCCCATGGCAATTTGACGGGGGCGACATTCGATCTTCCTTGTGCAATAGCCTCGATCCACGAGTCAATGATGAAGGCACAGCATTCGTAATCACTGTCATTGAACTCCCACAATCCTTTCCATCCCAACGTCGGAGCATACCTCAGACGTTCTTGTAGGACGGCATGCAAGAAGCAGAGCAAGAGGTACAGCCGGCCTTTCTCCACAGGAGTTTTGGTGCCGCGGTCGGACAGCACGGTCAGTGTATCTTTCATGTTGGCACGCATTCCCGCGGGCTGCTCATAGACCAATGTCCTCGAGGCTCGGATGAGATTGACAGGGATCTTTGGACTCGACTCCATGGAGAGGAAGAGCCTGAAATCACTGTGAGGTTTGAGGGCCGACAATCGCTTCTCCAGGCTTTGCAACCATTGGGGCGCCAGGTGCACATTCTTGATCAAGACCCAGGTCCCATTGGCAGCGGCACTGGTGATGGCTTTGTCGGCGCTCGCAACGCTCTCTTCGGAACCCATGGCGACGTTCGCGCACGTGGCATTTTGTTTTTCGACCAGGGCGTCGACCTTGTAGCTGGCGTCAAAGCCCGGGTTCGAGTACAAGGCAATTGGCACCGCAGACGTCACTTGACGCACAATCACTCCCAGGTCGTCGGAGCCTTGGAAGATTTCCATGCCAAATACAGTCGCAATGAGATTTTCGGCGGCGGGAAGAAATCGATCCGGTCTCACCAGTTTGACGAGGAAAAGTTTGTACAGCTGCTGATCGATGGCGTTGTCGGTCTCTTGCCAGATCACGGGGACGTAGAGCTCCGCCCGCTCGGCAGAGACAAATTGCTTCCAGCCTGGGCTCTGAGGGTCGATCTTGTCCTTGTTGAAAACCGGCTGCCGCTTCACGGCGGCAAGCACATCCTCCTCATTGGAAACCGTGCCCCGTGAATGTGGCCGGTCGTCCAAGACGAGGTCGAGGGTGGATCTGTCGAATTCGTATGGGGTCGCTCGCACGAGGAGAATCGCCAGCGTGATGCGATCCTTCTGCAGCAACGAGAGACACGTTCTCTTGTAAGCCTCGACGAAGATGTCTCTCAGAATCAGTTCACCTCGTTCGCGGTGATCCAACTGCTGCCGGACATTCTGATTGTCATGAAGCACAAAGTGGAAAATATCGATAAAGTATTGCAATGAGAAGCGGTAAGCATGATTGAGGTGGTGTAGCTGTTCGAGGATGGCGAAGATGGCGCTACATGCATGAGCAATGCCGCTGTACTCTTGGGTGATTCGTTCGACTTCGGCCATGACCCCTTCGGTCTCGGCAACCTTCCTCGAGATGACCGCGGCCTCTTTCTTCAGGGTCTCGAGTGTGTGAATGACATTGTCGTCGTCCAGAATGTTGCCCCGGGATTCGTTGAGAGCTTGAAGGAGTCTCTTCTCGAGTTGCCGGAGATTGGTATTGAATTCGCCTTGCATCTTGATCAAATTGGTCCGGCGCTTGTCCACATCGGGCCGCTCGGCCTTGAGAACTTCATTGAGAGACTGCGTGTGAAGGCTGCTGCGCGTGACGGTGAAATTGATAAATGTCGTTCGACTGCAGACATCTGGTGCAAAGGCCGCGGATGGATCGCGGGTCGACAGGTAGAGCTTGAAACTCGGTGAAAAATCGATCTCTTGCTTGCCCAGCTGAATGAGGACTCGCCCACCCGTCTTTTGGTACTCTTTGTTCAGGACGTGAGTCAAGATGGGGTCCAGATATTCGGCATCTTGAATAAGGATGGGGTTGCCGAAGCGCAGGGCACTTTCCAGCTGCTTGGTGAAGGCGTCGTCCAGAAAGCTGGTGACGGTCAGCTTTCGGCCCTGATATTCTTGTCGCAGGAATTCCGTGACTCTGCTCGACGGGTCGATGATGAGAGGATATCTGTTGAAGCGCTTGAGCATGATCGCGTTCTCGATGCAGAGATCGTCCGCGGGAAGGGCATTGCGCTGCCACTGCAGACGTTCGTCCGCCGTGGAGAGATAGCCGAGGACGGAGGAATCCTGTTTGCAGGTGATGCCAGACTGCAACATATGATGCAGCCAGTCATCGACCATGGTTCTTCTGAACTGTTGATCATACAAACCTCCGTAGGCCAGGAATGCCGAAGCGATCACCACATCGCCAATGAGAGTTTGAATCTGCGTTTCAAACGACTTGCTCGCCGCTTCCCATCTCACCCGTTCGGATGACAGACTGTCGAGCAGACGAACGCTGCGGTCGACCTTGGTCTGCACCCGTGCCATCTCCGTCTTGATCGCCTGAGTTTCGCTGATCAAGGCAGCGTACTCGGTCTTGTACGTGGCAATGCTCTCTTCCAGCTTCGTGATCGTGTGTTCGATGGCCTTCGCCTCGGCTTTGGTCTGGAGGGCTTCGTCCTCCAGCTGCTCCACCTCTGCACGGAGCGGGCCGACACGATCAAGGATCTCCGAATAGTTGACCTGGGCTTCGACCCATTGGACGAGCGGGCCACATGCTTTGCTGGCTCGATTGACCTTTTCGAAGGTGAAGTCTTCGTTGGACAAATACTCATTGCGCATCTTCTGGCGGAGACTCGGGGTCATCTGTTGCTCGTTGTCATAGTTGACGATGCTGGCGATAAAGTCTTCACGGCGGATGATGGCCTGGATGGTCTTCCAGCTGTCGACCTTGTTGCCCAGAAGAGTGCAGACAGACTCTAGGGCCAGTTTGACGCCGGATGGAGGATTGGCCATTGACCTGACTTCGGTCAAGTGTTGCCTCTTGATGTTGCTCACGCTTCGCTGAGCTTCAATAACCGCTGGCTCGGCTCTGGCCAAGTCGTCAAGCACGATTTCTTTGCGCGTCGCGATCTCTTTCTCTTGCTTCTCCAACGCATTCTGGATCTCGATGGAGGCCGTCTTCCTCGTCTCAGCCTCGCGCTGATCGGCGACCATCCGCTGCAACTTTTCATTCGCTTCGGCATCCTTCTGCTCGAGCTGGTTCTGCTTTTGGGCCAAGCTCGCTCTCAAGTCACGGACTTTGTCGACCGTGTCACGCAACTTCTCCAGACCCACGTTCAAATGGCGTTGTTGGTCTTCCAGGTCTTCGCGCTTTTCGTGGAAGAGTTTGACGAACTGGGCGACAAAGTCCAGATAGTGCCGAGGGGTGAGATGGGTGACAATGCCCTGCTGGCGCTCAAGACGCTGGTTGGTGGTGTGTACTGAATAGTGAATATACACCATGGCATTGATGATCGTATCGCGGTGGCTCGCCGGAAGCGACAAGCCGCGGTATGCAACGGGCATGGTGTCGGGCGCGGTAAAGTTTGCTATGTCCAAGTCGATGGACTGAGTGAGTTCGTAGCCAACCTGGAACAGAGCCTGGTCGGACCAGTCGCCCATCCAATTGAGAACACACCGATTGAACAAGGCCGGGCTCGTGGCCGCTTTGGACGAAAGGCCATCTTGAGGAGGATTCATGGTGAAGACGACATGCAAGTTCCGCACAATTTGCTGGGTAAACCATTTGTAGAGTTCTTCTTGCGAATCCAAGAGCAAGCCTTGTCGTTGAGCTCCTTCTTTGCAGGCGGTCATCAGGGCGGAATAGTCGTCACCTTCAAACAATCCGGGAACTTCACCATTGGCGAGTAACGTGTTCATGCGCTCGAGAAAGCCCGAATCGAGCACGTTCGATTCGTCCATGATGAAGCAGATTTTCTGACCTCGGCAGCCGCAAGCCCTGAGCACACCACGAAGATCTTCGTCAAAGTCCTCGGCGGAGTATCGGCCGTGGACCTTGATCTGGAAAATGCTGAGGCCGTTCATCCACGCGACAAAGCGGGATAGCGTGGTCTTGCCACTTCCACTCGTTCCGATCAAGATGAGATGACCCTGTGGCTGCCGAAAGACTCGGTCGATGCGTAAGGCATGCTCGAGGACGTCGTTGAAAAGTACCAGCGGCACGTCGACCTCTTCCTCACAAAATGTCTTCAGCCGAGCTTTGACAAATTCGCGCAGTTGTTCTTGCTCCACAGACACATAATGCCGAGACAGCCAGTTGGAGAAAAGAATGGGACTCTGCAGCGCCTGCTCAATATTCGCGTTCGGAAAATACTGGGTGGCTGTTTGTGCCACCATATCCGACGTCCATGCCCGTTCTGCTGGCTCGACCAGCCGGTCTTGGAACAGACGCAGCGCTTCATGCGCCCAGATTCGGATCAGGCCTTCCAGGGTCAAGTGTTCGAGAGGAGCGATCGCCTCGTACATGCCTCGAACCCAGCGAGTGAGTTCTCGAGGAGAGTAGACGTAGTGTGGCTGAATATCCGGCGTAAATCGGGCTTGTGATCGGAGGTAGAAGTCCACCATGGCGTGAGTGAGGGCGTCAGCGTACCCGCGTAAGCTGGGGACAACCTTGAGGACGGCCTGGTTGAAAGTCCCGTAGATCTGTTTGAGAGAGACCTCGCCAGGATAATCCACCATGACCACGGGTGCGTGACGCAAGAACCGGCCACCCATCGGGTGTCGTCCGACGTCCTCTGGAGGATTGCAGGCGCCCACGAATTGGATCCGTTCGAGTCGGACCCACGCTCTGTCCGAGGTCCGCCAAAAGCCGTTCTGCTCGACCAGCTGACGGAGAAAGCTGATAGCACGTTGGGTACCATATCGGTCGGGCGCGGGAAGGTTGATCTCGTCGCAAAAAATGACCAGCCAGCGGCCCAGCTGTGTGGGGGACAGGACCAGTCCATTCAACGTCTTCTTGTATTCACAGTATTGCTCAAAGGTCTTGATGACCAGCTCGGGTTGTGTCGCACTGGAGAAGTTGAGGCCCACGACTTCCATGTCGGGAAGCTTACGAAGGGCACTGAAGAGCGTCATGGTCTTGCCCGATCCCGGAGGCCCGCACAGCATGAGAGGCTTGTGCTCTGCCAACCATGAATAAAGCACGTCCTCATGGCGAACGGTGTCGATGGTCGGAATAATCACATCGGTCTGCGTAATGGAATGCGTATTGAGCTCGATGGTAGGGACCTGAGCTTGCCAAGGCACCCATTGTGCATGAGGCAGGCTCACGTCATAGTCAATGAGTGAAGTGACCTCGTCGAGGGTGGGCAGGTCAACGTTGGTCATGGTGCTGATGTAATCGCCAAATTCCTTCCGTATGGACAGCGAGGCATCACCCACCAGGCCCCATACTGTGGCAAGCAGCAACTTCTTGGAGACGTACGCTTCCGTCTGCTCAGGTTCCAGGGGAAACTCTGGGTGATTGAGGTTGTATTCGAGCACTGTACGGCAGCTCTTGGCCAGAAGACTGAACAAGCTGTCCAACGCTCTGGCCAGAGTGAATTCCATGATATGCTTGTGGTTGTTTGCCGAGGCCAGGGCTTTGTGCAAGAAATTGTCCCTATTGACCAGGCCGGTCAGAACATCAACCACCGCCAGTTGCGTCTCGTGGGACTTGGCCGAAGAGCCGGTGGCGTTGATTTCGTCGTCGAGGTCGTCGAAACTGCGAGTGGCCAGGGTCCGGAGATAGTGGTCGATCATCAAGGCAGGAGTGACTGTGTCATCACTAAACCAGACCATGCCGCAGCGACTGACCGTGGCAAGGGTCGCGTATTTGAGGCTTTCCACCTCGAACATGATGCGGACATTGGCCGGCAGATTCAGTCGCTCCCCGTTGGGCAGAGTCAAGAGTTTGTTATCATCCAGGACACTGTTCAGATTTTCCACCCACTCGGGATCGACATCTCCGTCAAAAACAATCCAGTGTCGTTTGGCGTCTTCGCCGCGAAGATTATCCACGATCTTCCGGAGCGTGGCGGTAAACAGACCATCCGTCCACTCCCGGGTCGTGGTGTCCAAGCTGCCGTACAATGAATCCTTGGACATGACTTTCGGATCGATCACGTGGTAGACACCCTCCACGCCTTCGACTTTCTGCAGCGCTTGGAGGAGGACCTTCCAAATGGTGGATTTGCCCGAAGATGACGGGCCGACCATCATCACTCCATGATGAATGTTTTGAATTTGGTAGAGCTGCAGAATCTTGGTCATCCACGCCTCGCTCTGAGTCAGGTGCTGCTCCTTCATGACCTCCTCGATGGCGGAGGTGAGTTTCGACAAGTCGGCGGGAATGTACTCGGCCCCGGGGAAATCAAGGCTCTGGACCTCAATCAGCGTCTCGACGTCGTCTTTGATCAACTTGGGCGACACGGTTTCGCGAATGCTCTGGACAATAATTTGTGGTTCGATGACGTGGTCTTCGCCGAGGCTGTCCCCTCCGGCTTGCATTCGCGCTCTCTTCAGGCCGCCTGAGCTGACGAGGACACTTTTCAGCGCTCGGAGGCCAAAATCATAGTGCGGCTGCGTCGAGAGTCGTTGAGCACAATGATCAAAGAAGGGAACAACTTGGGTAGCGATCTCTTTCGCTTGCTTGAAGCCTTGGGAAAAGAGCATGACTTCGGCAATCAGCTCCTTGTCTGGTTTGGACATGGCCACACTGCGGAAGAGCTTCTTCAAGTTGTCCGGCAGGTTGGACCGCCCAGCGTAACCTGGATTCATGGTAATGAAGATACCCGAGTTTTGATTTACCCGGAAACGACGTCCAACAAGGTCAATCTGTGCTTTTTCTTCGTTGGTGCTGTTTCGTAAGCCGATCTGGATGTTTTGAATCTGTTGGGAGACAGCGGACAAGATTCTCTCCTCGAGCCGGTTGAACTCATCGAAACATCCCCACGCGCCGACCTGGCAGATCCCCAGGAAGATGCGACCCATGGCTTGGAAGTCAAAGGTATCATCGCAACAGAAGACCAGTGTGAAGCGTCCGAGTTGCAGGCCCAGAGCCTTGACCGATTCCGTCTTGCCGGTACCGGCGGGCCCGTAAGGAGAACCACCAAGCCGCTGACAAAGTGCTTGGGTCAAGGTCAGGAAACACCGATCAGTCAGAGGCGTCCGCACGAGCCGGTCTGGCACACCAAGGTATTCATATCCATAGTCTAACCGTGCATTGGCCATTGCCACATGCAACCGGTCGGTGATGGCAGCGTCGGGATCGTAGACATAACGCATCTGTAGCAACCACAAGTAATGCCCCGGAGAGGCCGCTTCCGCTTTGACGAGTTTGCCGATGATGTCTCTTTGATGGACAGCTTCGGTGATAAAGTGTTCGCACTTTTTGCGGGTCAGGACCGGGAGATCCTGCAAGACGCTCTCGGCCAACAAGCTCAACAACCGTACTTCGGATTCATAGAGCTTCGACAGGCCTTGACCGGCAGCCTCGAGCGCTTCCTGAACCAAATCGGTCCAGACGACTTGGGCGCCCAGGATGACGATCTGGGCGGGGAAAGTGGCCAGATACTCTTGAAAGGCCAAAACGTCCAGCTCGGCGGCCGTGAAGAGGGGCCGGAAGGTCGCAATGGCCTCTGATAGCAATTCCGCCAGCGTCAGCTTCACACTTCCGTCCAAGGCGGTCAGCCAGTCATTGATCTTGGGCATTTTGATCAACGACACTTCCCTCTTCAGGCGCACCTCTTCGCCTTCTTTCGATGTGATGGCGGTGATGATGTTGTCGTCATTCACCTCTACCCCGGAAATACCGGCAAACATCTTCTTGAAATGCTTCGCCACGCGCGTCGTGTCGTTACTATTGCCGATAATCTCCAGGAGGTCTTCGTCGCCGACAAAATAGAATCGCGGAAAGGCGACACGTTCACGTTCGAGATATTCGCCCAAGGCCTTCTGGATCTTGCTCAGAAGCTCAGCGAGACGTTCGAGCGATTTCTGGACACCGGGGATCACGAGGACATCCATGACGAATGGAGACTTGTACACCTTCTTCATGACCGCAGAAAACTCGGTGTTGATGTTGGAAAAGCGGCTCGACTCTGTCGGGAGCAAGTGCTTGATGTCGCTGTTGCCGGTGAAGACGCCTTCCAGATAGACCCACTGTCGCTGAACGTCGATCCATACATCAAACAGAACATGGACACGGTTCAGCTTGTCTTCCCAAGACGACGCATCTTCCTCGAATTCCTTGTAGTAGGGTGAGTGGCGCATCGCTTGGAGAGAGTTCAAATTCTCGCTGCATTTGGTGAAAAGGTCGTCCCAACCTCGGATCAGCCGGCACTTGTTCTGATAGTTCACGAGTTCCAGCGGGTAGTTTTGCCAGGTGTCGCGCACTTGTTTGATAAACTCTTCCAGCGCCAATTCGCCCCGAGCTTGCACGATGATATCGCGAATGACGGCTTCACTGGTGATCAACTGCAGATCCCAGACATCCCCCAGCGTCATTGAGACCTCGGAATAACGCTTGTTCGGCTTGAGCAATTTAAAGATCTTCAGCCAATGCCGTTCTCTGATCGCGTCCGATTTCAGGTCGGCCAGCAGTGAATTGGCCTTCAACAACTGCCGCAGGACGTTCTGGACGTGCTCAAAAGCCGCGTATTGGCGCATTCGACTCGGCATTTCCTTGGTCATCTTCACCAGTCCGTCCAGTGACTGCCGCACTTTTCGCGGCTGGCAGCTCGTCCACAGCGTGTCCCGAAGTTCGTGTATGCTCTGCCATATCGTCGAGAGCGCAGACCAGACCGAGGTGAAGTCGCCGACTTCTTCGAGCGCGGCAGACAAGCTATTTTCACGTCCGTGCGGCAACGAGAGGGCTTCTTTGGCTTTGGACACCGTCTCGGCCTCGGCTCGCAGCTTTTCCATACGAGCGTGGTACGATCTGAGAAGCTCTGCCGCTTGGTCGGGCGGAATCGTGCCGGAGACGGGCTTCTCAACAGACCATCGTGAGACCACGTCCGTAATCCGTTCAGCAATGACACGGTCTTCGGCGATGATCTTGGCCCGCAGCGCGTCCGTTTGATCTTCGACCAGTTTGCTCTTGCGGTTGAGGATTTCCTCAAAAGCGTCCCATTCATCGCTCACTTGGTTGGCCGACAGCCAATCACTCGCAAAGTTATACCGTTGCCGCGAGAGAGTGGTCTGGCCTTGACGGAAGATCTCGACCTCGGGGCCCCACAACGAGGCATCTCGCGTGCATTGTTGCACAATGGTGATGAATGCCACCGCCTGAGCCGTGGATGAGGTTTCGAGTGACTGGTTTTCGAGCTCGGTCCGAGACCGTCGCAACTCACTATAAACTTCGGACATGCGGCTGCCCAGGATGCTGCCAAACTTGGACGTGATGTCATATTGCCACTGGTCGTACTTTTGCGTGATCTTGGACTGAATCTGTTCGTAGTCAAAGGTGACACTACCAAACTCTTTTTGACCTTCGGAAGTGTCAAAGGTCGACCGCGCATGTCGAACTTCCTGCAGAAGCTGATGCCACTGCCCTAGGTCTTCGCCGAGACTGTCGTGCAGGTGGTCGCTCCGGAGATCCCAGAGAGACTGGTATCGGTACCATTCTTCCAGATAGGTGGTCATGTCGGCCAGCTTGACGTTCATAACGTCGTATGCCGCTTGCAGAGGCTTCACGTTTCGCAAGGGCAAGTCGCTGAAGGTGACATCGGACCGCGTCGTCAAGGTCGGGCCAGCGGTGACAAGATATCGAGACGACCGGATCTGGTGCAAGTGGCAAACGATGTCAAGCCATTCTTCCAGCTGGTTCATCCACGACGCTTTGATGAAATTCAGCGGCGGGTCCACATAAATGGTCTGGTTGTGCATCATGATCACCACAAGCATGGAAGGAAACCGGACGTCGTACGGCTGTTCTTCGGCGGCCACCTCGTCCAGACGTTGCCGTGGACCTTCGTTTGACGAAAACGCCGTCGTCCAATGCTGGACGGCGCTCTGTAGGCGATCCTCGAGGACTCGACGGAGCTGTGCGTTCAACTCTGACACCCACGCAGACAGATTTGCGTAGTTTTCGAGGTTCAGCTTGTCGACCGCATTTTGGATGATGTCCATCTGGGTCTGAAAGTTCTTGGCGGTGTACGAGCAGGTTTTGATCTCCGACAGGGCCAGCCGGATGTTCTGGTCGAGCGAGGCCGCTGTTGCCGTCTTGGTCTGCAGGGTGCTGACGGCATTGGCCAGATCACGAATGTATTGTGCGTGTGCTGACAGGTCTGCCGATCGCGACCCCGAATTCATATGCACCTCGTAGGAGTGGATGAAGGAATCCCAGCGCAGGGGTACCCCCTTCGCAAAGAGCATCTGAACCTCCTTTTCATACCCCGCCAACAGCGGAGCAACATTTGGCATTTCTTGAATGGCCCTGACCGCCGTGAAGTAGCCCGTCACGCTTTCCATCAAGCTCATCGCGAAGGGATAGACGCGCTGGGCTTCTTTGGCCGCCGTAGAGATCCGGTGGGGGATCTGAAAGTTCAGCCAGGTCAGATTCCTCACCTCCTTGAAGAGGGAAATGATGTGGCTGTCAAAATTGACGTTGAGTTCCATGGCCCCGTTCGCACTGCGACTCCGGACGATGTTGAACAATCTCCCCGAAACGGAGGGATTTCGAGTCTTGACGTCGCGGAGCCATGCCTCGTAGATGTCTCGGGTCGTGAGCTTTTTGCGAAATAAATTGCTCTCCGACTGTAGTCTTTCTCCATCGGTATGCAGGGTCCAGTCTTCGCCCAGGACCGCTTGGACCTTGTTCATGTAGCCGTCGAGCTGAGCTTCGATTTGTCGGACCCAGAGGATCGCGCCGGCCACGGGAGGAATATCTCGGAGCTGCGCCATCATCTGAGCTTCGGATCCGCCATACTGTTGTTTGAATCGTTCGTGCAGGGACGCAATATCGTTCTTGACGTTGTCCAGCAGCTGGGTTTGATATTCACCGATGGCACCACGAACCTTTGGTCGGACCAGCAGGGCGTTGAACTTGGCGAATACTCGAAACATCTCATTGGCCTTCTTTGCGGTCGCGAGCCGATCGCGAAGACGGGCGATGATAGAATTTTCGACCCGAGCCGTCCTCTCGGTGTACTGCAACTCGGCTTGAACCCAAATATCCGTGCCCTTGGGCGAGACGTCGAGAACGTCAACGTGGCGGACGATGTCGTAGGCACTGGCCACTTGGTCGATGGCGTCGACATCGCCCAGTTCTTCAACAATCGCCACCCCATCGTCTCCTGGCCCTGGAATGGTGCCGTCTGCTCGGGCCTTGGGGCCAAGGACGTTCATAATGGTCCTCTGCAGCTGCTCGTGGTTGTTCCGGAACGTGTTGACGTATCGCAGGCGTTCCTGAGTTTGCGTATGCTTGGGCACGATCTTGACCGGAATGAAGTCGCTGTTCTTGCGCCGGGTGATGTCTCGGGCCACGCTGGTGAAGCTTTTCACATGGTCGTCCCAGGTGTCCCAGATGAGGTTGACGGACCGCATCAAGTCACCAAAGTCTTGCCAGCTCAAGGACATGATGGAATTGCCGGGAATGAGCCGATGGATTTGGGCATCCAGGTCTTCGGAAATGCCCTCGACGAGCTTGAGCGCGCGCTTGATCGGATATGTGCACAGTTTCCACTTTTTGTTCAGGTGGTTGAAGATGAGGCCGAGAGCTTCGGCGACCTTGGTCAACGACGTGGCGGATGACAGCTCGTCCAGGGGGAAATCTCGCATGAGGGTGTTGTAATTCCTCACCGTTTCCAGCGCGTCTCTGAGGCCCGTGTCGGTTTCGAAGCTGACGAGAGCTTGCTGTCGCTTAGCTCTCTTGAGAATGTCGAGGGTCAGCTTGACGCCGTCGGAATCCAGTTCGTCGACCACCTTGTTCAGCGCGGATTCCAACGAAAGCCAGAAGTTGATTTCTTGTGCCGCCGAGCCCGAAGCCGCATCGCGGGACAGTTTGGTGATCCCTTGGATGGATTTGATCCAATTGTTAACGTGGCTTTGGATGTTGTTCAGCACCGTCGTGTTCTCGAGAATGTGAGAGGGAATTATCTGCACCGAAGGAGGAATGCCTTGAGCGGCGGCACGCTGCAACGCATCCACCACGACATCATGCATGGGCAGATGTACCATGGGAATATCTGTATTTTGCTGCAGATGCAACAGGCTCATCTCCAACTCGGCAATCCTCCTCTTCGCCCCAGAGATCCCACTCTTGGCCTGAGGGTCATACCAAGCGCGGTTGGTCGAGCCTTGCGCTCTGGTGTACGCTTCGAAGTAAGGGCCCAGGGCATTGTGCAGGACCGTGTGGAGGACCTCGAAAGGTGAAGCGGTGTCGGGAGCATGGTCGTGTCGCTCTCCGTCAGCCAGGAACGAACCAGGAAGATTGACCAAATGGATTTGGCCGGCGATCGGTCTCCGTCCATCGATGGGCATCGGCCTCTTGAGAAAGGCAATAGACGCGACGGTCGTCGAAGCGGTGGAAAACTCGGACGACAACGTATACACATGTTCGATCTCTGCTCCCAGCGTCAGTCTGATTTGTCGCCCTTGACAACCCATGACTTACTCGGTGTGCCATCATGTCCGTTGACTAGGTCTTCTCGCACGTCCTTTTGTGCGTACAGTGCAACTTGCGACTCGTGGGCGAACCGGGCACACTTGCTGAGGGAATCGGCATGGTTGGCTTTGGATAGCAGGCTGCCGACGGCCTCGAGTTCTCGCCGTGCCGTCCCCAGAGTCGTTTCGATCAGGCTCACAATGTGCTCGAGGACGATCAAGGGATCGACAGGCTCTGGTAACGTCGGACTTGGTTGGCCATCGGTGGGGACGCTGAGTGAGGCAACCTCCATTACGAAGATGTGAATCTAAGAACAATGCGGTCGCACAATCGACATTGGCCGGCACATCACAACCCAACGCCGCCGCAATGCTGATGATGGAAAGGTAATAGAGGATCCCTCGATGTTCCAATTCCCAGAACTAAATCATGTTGGACTGATAAAAGGATCGCGAAGACGCGTTGATATGTTGCCAAGTCAGGGATCGGCCGCAGCCGCGAACCCTGACGCTAACTCCCTTGAACGGCTGCCCAGACCTTATTCTCCGAGAGTCCAGTGCACAACCTGTCGCAAGGAGAACTGCGGTCGGCATGGATGGCGGTAAGCATCGGTTGTCGCTCAATTCCTCTCTACGGAAGCGCAATTGAATGTGTCATCATTTCGGTCATGTTACTGAATTTCACAACCAGTGGAAGCGAGGTTTGTTGAGCACGCAGCTTTTTCTTGAACCTCACCAAACGCTGGACGACGCCCTTCTCCCACTCCTCATCCAAACAGCAGGGAAACATCCTATCATGGAGCGTTATTCGCTTTTCATACAACCCCAAAACACAGGCTTCGCCGTGCTGTCGTGGGTCCTGGATGTCCTGATCCTTTCTCCCGGTCCGCTCGCATGTCTTCGCCATCCGGATGTTGGCACGATCAGCAGCGTCTGCAGCAGTCCGTGAACGCCATGCGGTGATCATGGTCGCCAGAACGTCGTGTCTGCCCCATTTGATCATGGGAGTCCCGTCGAAGGCGCCATGACGGTGCGACATCTCTTCGCTTCGGGCTCTCTCGTGAGTCCCACCCCATTCCTATTGACGCGGTCAACGATCTTGTGGATTCACAGAGGCCTTGCTTCGAGCGAGCACGGTCAGGATGGTGAGTTGGCGGCGCGATTTCCTCGACTCTTCTGTCGCGCCTGTCGCAGCGAATCGTTGGTCATCTCTCTGACCGCCATGGCATACTCGATGTCGACGTCGGATGATCCGTCGGAATGCCGTGGGGGCGGCCAGCTGTCCCGATGGCTCAAGATGTGGACATCGCTGGCCTCGCCCCGGGAATTAGCATAATCGATCGAGTCGATGCGGTTCTCTTCGATATCTCGGTCTCGCGAGGCGGTTCTGCCAATGTTTGCGTATTCGCCATCCTCAACCTGGTCGGCATTTGGTTCACCAGCTTTCAACTCTTCCCATCGAGGCGGAAGATAGTCTCGGTCGGGGCTCGGGATGGGGGGGAGGTCGCCCACCGGCTGCGGACGCTCTTCTTTCGGGCCCGGGTCTTCCCAATCATGGGCATTCATGACATTCTCTCGATGTTGCCGGTGGCGCCTGTCCGAGCCGTCGACGGCAAAGCTGCCCAGTCGACTGATTTTGAAGGCCCTCAACCGATCCAGCGCGGTCTTGAAGTCATCCAGAATGACTGAATCGGTCAAACACTTGAAGACAAACGATAGCTTCCAAAAGGGATTGATCCCCACGGGCAGAGCCGACTTCAGGGCCGAAGTGACCGAGAGGACGTCGAGGACGATAAAAATGATGCTGAGGACCATGGCAGCCAGCATGACCGCGAACCGAGGAGAGATGCGGATGATTTGCGCCAGGGTCAGGTCATACTTGCTCTTGATATTGTAAAAGAGAAAGATGGCCGCGGCGATCCACCAGGGATCCCTACTATGATCAGCAACCCGCTCCGGCAACGACAGATCCCGCCCGATCTTGCGGCGAGGTGGTACTGACCGACAGAGCGCCTCCCATGGTCGTGTTTTCAAGAAGACGTCGTTGACGTTATGAAAGTAGGCGAAGTTGGCGTATATTTCCACCACCCAGTACGGCTGAACCAGAATGAGGGAGCCGATGAAGAGCCGGCTGACGTTCTTGGAGAGAAATGGTCTCAGTTTCATCCAGGCAATGACGTTGTGTAGCGACCACGACGTGTTCAGCGGGATGGCCGCGACTGATAGCCACCAGGCATAGATTGGAGGATTGAAGAGGATGAAGACGCCTTGCCAGTAACCGAGGACGAGCTGTTCACGGTTAGCACACTCATATACACACATTTCCGGACCGACCGGCAGTCCTGGTCGCCTCTGGCTGCTGGCATACCTCGAGCAGAATCAGCTTATGCAGCAGGACGCCTCGGCGCATGTTGGCGAGGGTGATGCAGGACATGATGATGAGTGAGCCGATCATATAGCCTTCGGCCCAGGCCTCAAGGACAAGGGCGTTGGGATCGGTCGGTTTGGTGATCTCCGACTTGACATCTCGCGTGGTCAGTGTCTGTGTGCCTGCTCCCGACACGGACAAGATGGGCAAGTCGAGTAATGGGCTCATGATGACCGGATCTCGAGCTGACAGAGGATAGAGAACCGCTCGTCACGAGCGAGGGCGCCGCAGTCTGAACATAGCAGACCACGACCTTGGGGATGGAACGTGGCCAGCGAAGACGACCAACCTGACGGACCGTGAGCAAACAGAGACTGGGAGAGGAGACTCTGTCGGAAGCAATGTCCTCGCGGCGTGCGGATGGGAGCCGTCGTTAGCAAGCCCCAGATTTACCAAGCATACAGATCCCCCGGACCCTGGTCCCGAAACGGGGGGCCGTTTAACTCATGGCCAGGAGTGCTCCTGCGACTTGGTAACTGATCGTCGCAGTCTGCCGCGGTTCGTGTGCCCGGAAAATTTTGTTTGCGTCAACGGGAACTGGGCCGATCCAGGGAGATGGAGGACTCGCTCGCGGTTGGATAAAATCTTGCTGCTGTTGTCAGTCCACCCGACTGATCCACACCACAAATGGTCTGCTTGGCTTGGAAACCTTGCGCTGGCGTAGCCGGCCGTGCTGTACCAGTCCCAACTCGTCTCCATCTCCGGTGAGGAGATGTGGAGAGGCGGAGGCGGATGTGATGTGTGCCATTTTGATATTACTTCTGGTAAGTGGTCGGAAGCTATGATTATATGTCGTTGGGGTCATTATAATAACAATAAATAAAATGCCGGTCCCAGTGGTTCTCACAGCCTCCATGCTCGGTCCCCGTCTCCGGGACTGGTTCATGGTCGAGGATACAGTGACTCCGGAAAAACAACGCTCGCAGCGATGTCTGTGGCCGAGGGAATCATGACCGAAGTGCATCTTGCACGAACCTATTGATTGCATTCTCAGCCGGCGACTCGTGTGCCTCCCTTCTTTGGCTCGGGGCTCGTGTGATCAGCCAGCACGGGTTGGGTTGCAATTTGCGGGGAGACCGCCCTTGCGGTGCACCGGTCCCCATTTGTTGCAACGCCACGGCTTCTGGACGACCGCTCCGCACCCAACTCCTATATCTCGCATCAAGCTTCCGTTCGTCTCTCTGACTCCGTCCACAAGCGTCACGGACTGTGACTGATTCGCTTCTTTCTGCGCCTGGCTGCTTCTCCTCCGGCCAACTCTGGCCCTGGCAAATGTCCGGGTCGGCCCTGCTTCGCCGGCGTTCGGTGCCAGAATGGCGTTGCCGCGCGTTGAGGATCCTGCTCGCGTGTGCTCTGCTCTACCCGGCGACGTGCAGGCTTTCCATGCCGGCCAGGACGCCGGCGCCGATAATCCCGCCGTCGCGAGCTTCACGCAAGAACACGCTCTTGCCGCCATCCTGAGGCCCGGCTCTCATGACCAGTCGGTCAATGAATCGCTGGCACTGTTCCTTGAAGTTCGGGTAATGCTGGATGATGCCTCCGGTGTACGCGACGACCAGCTCTTCGGGTCCCGACTGCCACGCGGTCGTCCCCGGCGCGGGCGAGAGTCCATCGCGGGCGTCACGATGGGCCAAGATGGACGTGTGGCCTTTGAATCTCGGGGGCGAGGCCGCTTTGTCCTCGTCCTGGCCCAGCACGTCGGGCAGAGGGACGACCGTGGAGCCGGGTTCCGACAAGGAGATCTCGCCCACGGTGGCCAGCAGACCCACGGTGGAAGCCGCAATCAAGCCGGCCGATCGGACTTGCACCAGGTGAGCGATCTTTCGCAGGGCGCCAGCCGAGTGCGGCGACCAGGCCCAGTTGGATGATTCGGGCGGAGGCATGCGGCGCTTCATTTCCCCTGCCAGCTCCGAGTTCGATCGGGCTCGCGCCACCACGGCGCTGACAAAGGTGGTCGTGAAGCTGTAGCTGTGGACGATGGTCGCGGGCAGGTTGGCCGGCGGAATCGGCGGCTTGTGCGCTCTGGTCATGTAATCAAAAAAGATGATTCGGACCAGCTCGCCAATATATCGGCCTCCGGTCATGTACTCGAGCGGCTGGAATCCAGGTCGTGCACAGGCGGCGTCGAGCTGGCGATCCCACTCAGTCGTCACGGCTTGCAGCGGCGCACAGGCGCCGGCAATGGTGATCTCGGTGTTGACCACCGTCTCGGTCGCCTCCGGTTTTCTCCTTCGGATGGCCTCGACTTTGGCGGCGCCCAAGCTGGACATCTTCATCGGAATCGTCGCGTTACACCCCGTGCCGACGATGATGCCCGCGGCCACGCGAGAGTTCGGCAGCGATTTGACGCTGTACGCCAGCGACGCCAGCGTCGCAATCGTGTCGTTCGTGATGGCCGCAATCTTCAACCGCGGCAAGGGACCCAGCTTCCGCCGCTTGGACCGTGGCGACGAGGCCGCCGGCGACGGTCGTCGCGTGTGCCTCGCGTAGCCTTGCAGCAGGGTCGAGCCCAGGTCCAAGTCGGACGTGATGGCGAAGCCCTTCCCCATGGGCATCAGGGTCGCCGATGACAACTCGTCTTGCCTGTGCGGGACGACGAGGAGGAGCGAGTCAGTAATACTGATGACACGGCGAACGAAGGGAGGGTTGGCGGGCGTGAGATGGCATGATTTTCACGTACATCATCGGAAAGCTAAACGTGATGCCCATGAGTAATTCTTCGGGCACCTCCACCTTTCCCGCCTCAGAGCTCAGCCGGTCACTGACGACTTCGGCCATGCAGTCCCCGATCCAGGCGAACAAGTCCTCCGTTTTGTCCATCTTGAGGTGTTCGCCGATCGGCCACGCCTTCTCCAGCGTTCGACGCACTCGGGGTCGTTGAGCATTGCGGATCGTCTCACGTGATCGATCCGCCCCGTTGGCCGCGGTACTTGGGATAGCGCGGTCGTCAGCATCACCCAATAATTCAATGAAAGCGACGCGGAGGTTGGTGCCCCCGACGTCGATGGCCAGAAACTGGCCGGTTTCATGCCCGTTGGGCAGCTTGGTCACAGGGGTGGGCAAGAACTGCTCCTCGGAATGAAGCGCCAGCTGCCGATAAACCTGGGAAAACTGATAGGCCAAGCTGTGGACAATGTTGTCGTCCATCACCAGCGGCTGGACGAACGCATCCAGCTCATGCTCCTGCTCGTCCGGCGGTGGACTGCCGTTGCTGAGAGATGGATGGGAGGCGAGTTCCGACATGCTTTGCTGACAAGAACCCGGCCGCCGGCGGGCATGGAGAGAAAGGGTGAGTCGAGCTTTGTTGGGAGAGAGGAAGAAATGAAAGCTGGCTGCCTGTTGAATCACGCCGCCGTCCTCTGGGCCATCCAAGATGTGAAGGCACACGTAAAGGTGAATGACTTTGTCCAGATGTCACCCTAGCGACCGATGTGACGCTGCCAGAGAGAGGTCAGCCTCAAAGCTCTGGCAACGCACAGACCGGGACTGGCTGACCGGCTGGCGGGCTGGGCCCCTCCCCTCTCCCCACCCCTGGCTGGGTCTCCTGCCACATGGCACAGGGTCCCGAACGGGCGCAGCCCACACGCCCATCCTTCAAACAACGATTAGGCGAGGAAAGAAGGCCATCATGCACCGACGGATGCGCTCTAACCTGTGACCCGGTCCATCTCTCACACAGGCGAGCTCTTAGCGACGCCCTTACTTTCGGCTGCTCAACTCCACGGCCTCCCGAGGGAGTCGATAACGGAACGGTCGGAGGGGTCTGGCGGCTAGCGCCACCAAAACGTGGTGCTCCAGACATCATAAAAAGAACAGGCCAGACTCCGGTGACCGCACCAGCCTCCACAGCCAACAAAAACATCAGTCGTACTCGGTACTCGGAGCGGCCTTGAAGCCCCGACCCTGCATGTCCCCGCGCCACAGCAACCAGGGACTCGGCGTCGTGTTGACAGAAGCTAATGGCGTGCCGTGCTTTGGCCAGAGTCTGCCAGGCTTATCATCTGGATGAAGATTTGTCGTCATGAAAATGATCACCCTATCGAGTGGGATCTGCCGGCCCAGCTTCTTGACCGAGACAGAGATGACCGGACGGGTTCGAGCTTGTGTCTTCCAACGTCATTGTTGGGAAATTCCACCACGGTTCGGGCGGCTTGCATGGTCCCTGGCTAGGCCCCCAGCCGCTTTTTGACGTCTGAGAACCATCTCCATTCTTTCACTCCGCTCTTGTTGACCTGAGACTCCTATTGTGATCCATCCCACGCAGCCGATTCTCTCCCTGCTTCTTTGCATTCCATGTTGTCTTGATCCTCTCCCCCTTGATCATCCCGACTCGAAAACCACCAGCTGGTCTACCTTGCGACCAAATGTCGGCACTGTGAACCGGCTGCTCCAAGATGTCCGCCTCAAGGCCGAGGTCGATCAGGCCCACGTTGAGTCGTCCGAAACGAGAGACGGTACAGCGGAGTCGAGAGGGTCTCACGACTCTGAGCCAGTTCAGATGTAAGACCGTCAGCAAGCACCGAAAGGTAAAGGCACCAACCTTGTGCTGCACAAGATGGCCCACACAGACGTTATCCGCGCGACGAATGTTTCGACGAGCTGCCATCACATTCGGTTCCTAGGATCATTCCGTCGAGATTGAAGGACAGCAGATCGGTCCGAACAAGCTCCTGGAAACCCTGGCCCTCATATTGAACCAGACAGGACAGGCTATTTCTGCAGAGGGGCTAGGTTTAGCGTTCGTCATGTCTCGCCTCGAGAGACTGAACCTAGCCCTTCTGTAGAAATAGGAGAGACTGATGTATGCCTTGGCCGCCTATATCGGCATCAGCTGCTGCCTCTGATTTTGAGAACTAGTTGGATGGACACAGCGACTCTCGGTATTTGGGCCAGGGAAGATTGCCACCAAAAGTGGCGGCAGATTTCCCCACAACCTGTAAACACGGTCATCCCAGCCAACGCCAAGAGCCTGCGGGCTGGTAATGCAGCGACGCCTAGCAGCTCCTGTATTGATTCATTCCTTCCTCTCGTGCTCTATATCGCGAGCGCCTGATTACGAACGGATGGATTACATTGCTTTTATCTAGCGTCGCAGTGATGGATCCGCAGCGAACGCAGTCAGCGAGTAAAGCCACCATCCCTCTACACCACCGAGATATTGAGACCCTTCAACCGCCGCCGCGATCAATGCCCCGCTCATCTTCGTTCCGGCAACATCTCTATCGGCGAATCCTACCAGCGATCCTTCTCGTGATCGTCTTGAGTCAGTTCTTCAGCTCCGTATTCGTCTCCCATCATGACGACGCGGCAACCCGAGCGCCGATCGACACCGAGGATGTGGGCACGGTGAAGGAGAATGGTGCCAGAGTCGCGTTGGAAGCCCACATCATGTCGAAATGTCCCGATGCCAGAGACTGCCTGCGCCAACTGGTGGTGCCGGCCATGGTTCAAATCAGTGACAAAGTAGATTTCCAGCTCTCGTTTATTGGGACGTACGCTACCGTTGACCCGTGGCCTAGATCTGAACGAGCGAGTGGCTAACGTGTTCCCAGCGTCGACCCAAATTCCGACACCGTTTCCTGCATGCACGGCCCGGGCGAATGCTTGGGCAATCTCATTCAACTCTGCGCCGCAAAGGTCTATCCCGATCCCAAACTGTACCTGGGGTTTGCATTTTGCATGATCTCGGACTATCCCGATATTCCGAAACGAGACTTGGTCGAAGGCTGTGCTTTGGAACATGGACTGGACTTCCAGAAGCTCAACTCCTGCATTTCTGACGAAGGAGATGGAATCGATCTGCTCCGGGCCAGCGTCGAAAGAAGCCGGCAGAACAATGTGACCAAGAGCTGTACCGTCCGACTGGCAGGCAAGATTCGATGTATCCGCGACGGTGGGAAGTGGTACGATTGTCCGGGAGGAAGTTCAGTCTCGGATCTGGTCAATGACATAAATGTCTTGTACAACGAGGGCGAAGAGTAAGTTGCCACTGGACAGAGGAGGGGATGGGGGGGTGCGATGATTCTTCACTACGTGCATGATACCCGGAAATGGATTGAGTTATGAGATGTGGGAGTGGGAGAAAAAGTGAAAACCTGACCTTTGGTCTTTCAACCCAGACTGTGCTTAAATGTATCGGAACATGTTCTCTCGGACACCTCGCTTCATTGCCACTGGCTTCCCATCCTCAAGCTCCAAGCCTGCTTCTCCTCCGTCGCCAGCAATGTCTTCCATGGCCCTGCGCGTTTCCTCGTCGAGTTGTGCCATTGATTGGTCACTCTTCTTGACCTTCTCGCCTTTCTCGCCTTTCTCGTTTTTCTCTGCAGGCTTTTCCTTGTTGGTTGACTGTCCCTGAGTGGGAATTTGTGGAAAGTTCGACACGGTGCGACGCAAGGATAGCCTTTTATCTGGCAGGATTCTCGGAAACCGCCGGGAAATAGTAACCCTGGCCGTTGCGATTGACATCTTGATGTCTGCTCCGTGACCTCAGATTATGGACAACCTTCGAGACTCATCCCCCAGGCAGGCGCTCTGGATTGCGGGAGCAACAAGACTGCAACCACAGTCAGCCCACACCATGTTCGCCACATGATTGCTGTCAGATCACCTCTCCGCACCGGAAGACCCTGGCCCATGGCCCAAGTCTGGCCCCAAGGGCCGTCCCAGTCACGTGATATCGCCGCCATGCGCCTTGGCCAAGGCATCAATACACCATCACTTCCTCAACGAGTTATATGTTCACCTTTCTTTCAACCTCGTCGCTCGCCCACTCTGTGTCGTGGTCTCGCTCACGGCCACTCTCTCACTTTCCGGGGTCCAATTCAGGTAGAGGATTCGGACGCGAGGCTGAGGAGATGGCGGCCCAGCAATACTACGAGCTGTACCGGGGCAGCAGGTAGGCTTCAAGACGGGCGCGTCGCCGCCGGCACTCCCTCTCCTCCCTCGGTCATGGCGGCCTGGCACTCTACACCATTCTATCTTCATTGTTCTCCAGTTGACTGTCTTGCTCCAGTATCGGTGAAGCGCTGATCGATACGATCGACGACCTGATTAATGATGGTCGCATCGAGCCGCAGCTAGCCATGAAGATACTCAGTAACTTTGATCGCGCTATCGCCGAGACGCTCGCCGAGAAGGTCAAATCGAGACTGACATTCAAAGTAAGATGGGGCTGCCTACATCACGTCGTTGAAGCTTACCTGGACTCTTCAGGGCCACCTCGAAACCTATCGCTTCTGCGACGAGGTGTGGACGTTCTTGGTCAAAGATGTCAAGTTCAAGAGTGATGCTAGCCAGGAATTCACCGCCGACAAGGTCAAGATTGTCAGTTGCAACTCCAAGAAACCAGGTGAAGCTTGAGCTTGAAATGACGCAAGGCATACTCCAGCGTTGCCGGCCAAGCTCGGCTCCAAGCAGCTGAAGTTACGGTAACTCGGGTTTGGTCGGACCGGTTGGTGTCTGGTGGATATCGGGAACAAACTGGGTCGAAGCCAGGCGCATCGGAGTGAACGAAGGCGGTCGGGTTGGTGGTTGGACGATTACGATGAACAATGTATATCTTATGATGACCTCAAGACGCCCTCAAGATGCCCTCGAGATGCTCTGTACGGCACGGATCAAAAGCATGTAAATAGAGCTGCCGTTCCCAGAAGGAATTTCATTGTACGCGTGCAGACGCAACACATAGAACTCTGGATGATGATATCGTCCTCACCTATGACGGCATGCATACAATCGCAGTCTATACCGATCATATTTGGCACCATTCGTTGCACATTGTGCCGTTCATTCAAAGTTTTAATTGCATCACTCGCACTGCAGCGTCTCTGCCTGTTTGCAACATTGCTGCCTGAATTTCGGGTCTCCACTGGCGGACATGCAAGCAGTCGATGCGACCGAGTTTTTACAACGATCGCGTCCCCCTTGAATCTTGACACATGCGTCGTCCTTGCTCGCCCTTTCAACCTCATCATGGGCCGTAATCTGCCGTGGAACAATGCAGGCGCAGTCAGTAGCCATGGATCACGACAAACCAAAAATGTGTCAGAAACGCCCACCCAGAGTGACCAGGAAACCAGACGAGGACGATCTGCACAGGCGACAGCGACCACGGGAAGGCCAGGTAAGAGGCTATTATCTCGGACACCTTCTACCTCTCCGCCACCTGGGCCTCCCGACGTCGAGCCCATGTTCGAAGGTTATGAGGCGGACGACGGGTATATCATGGTCGAAGACGAGTTTCAAGAAGTCGCGCAGTCTTTCACCGCGCATTTGCACCATGCCGAGTATAAGAGGCTCGTGAAGAAAGCGCAACAAGCGCCGCAAAAGGCCCTCCCAGAGCCAGCGTCGCCCATGTCGACAGAAACAAAGATAAGGCTGCGAGGCGCAGCTCGAGGGGATAAGCTGAAAGATGCGCTGGAGAAAATGAGCAAGAGAAGCGCAGACGAGTTGGAAGACGAGAGAATTGATGATCTGTGGTCCGGCACCAAACTGGCCCCTCTCATGGTGAGCCAGAGTCAACCAAAGACCTCTCTCGTCGGCATTGAAAAGATGTCCAGCACCACCAAGGCGGCACAGGGCTATCGCAGAAACGAATCTGAAACCCGTGGTCCCATCCCAAAGCAGCGCCATGATACTACCATGGCAGCGGTGGGTCGTGATGGCAGAACCCGACAGATCCCAAGTATCACGTCTCAAATGCGACAGGAATCGTCTGACCGAGGATTGAACCCAGCTGATGAGGTCAAACCGTGCACTGTTGGCAAGTTCCCGCGTTTGGTCGATCAACAGGATGATACAACCGGCATTCACAGCAGCCTGCACAACATGACCAAGTCGACACCTCGACCATTAGCAGCCAAGTCATATCTTCGAGGTCCGACGAAGACGGAAGAGGAGATGGAACGGGAGAAAAAGGCCAGGCTTGAGGAAGTGCCGATGTTTACAATATGACGGCCAGCCTGTGCTCGCAGCGGAAGCCATCAAAGAACGCCCTCATTTTCGACCACAGACAGCGATATCACCGTCCTCGCGCCATTCCCCTCTGCAAGCCTATGGCACTGTTTTCTGCCCCACCAGAGATGGCAGGCCGTCTTCCATGAGCTCGGTCTTCCAGGTGGGATTTGAGTGCTTGCATTTTGAATCACCTTCCCAGACCGGCAGAAATTTATCAGCCAGAATTGTGGAACTGATTCAATTCCGCACTCAGCGACGTCTGTGCCCTCCCGACGACAGTATATCGGAGGGCCCTTGGATCTGTCAGCCATTCCGACTCGGACCTCGGCTGATGATAGATCTGACAACACAAAGCTTTCACCCTCGTTGTCGTCCGCCCGTTTGAGGGGCAGTTTGTGTTTGAGCCATGTGTGGCTAGATCTGAATTCGCCTATCCCGCCTGCCCTCCAGTCACGAAAAGGGAGCATAATACGAGCGTATCCGACGAGCGGACAAGCAAGGCAGACTTCGGGCGAACTGAACGTTGAAGTTGATGTCTACACCAGCGGTCGAGCAAAGGAAATAGGGATTGTCTATGTGCCCCATCAAGCCAAAAAGAGCGAAGGACGTAGCAGAGTGCTCAGATACAGTTCAGGCTTCAGAAAAGGACCCATGGTCAGATCTCCTCGGAAGAAGGCAGAGTATTCCAGGTTTGAATTGCCTCTATGTGAGCACAGGCTTACCGCTACTAATTTGCAGCTCGAGTGGTCAACATGTCAACATACTATTTTATTGATCTGTCTATTCACGCCTCTGCCCTGCGGGAGAGGAACTCAAAGAACAAATGCGAGACAGGAGCGATGATCTGGTATCGATCATCTACGACACAGCACAGCCATCTGAAGCGCCTTCCCTGGAAACGGCCACACAGCCAGTCGACAGCTACCGTGATCCGACTGCAAGAGACGGTGATGCTACCATCCCGCGGCCGCGACTGCTTAATCCAACGTTCGGTAATGCTCGGGTCAACCTTTTTTCCAGATCTCAAATGCGCATCGTCCGCACTCTTGCTCCTCTTCCTGATATCGGAGCAGTTGTCATAAACGCTAGGACATGGAATGCATGCGATAGAGACACCTTTAAGAGCCGGGTATGCTTACCTAGAGAGCAATCGTCGACAGATGCACAGACATGACACTGGCATTAGAATTTCCTCTGATAATATGTCGGAGCAGTATGCGATTGTAGTCTGTCGTCCAGCTCGCTGGAGAAACTCTGCTGACTAGCCCTTCCTGCCATGCCTCTATTCTTGGTCACAAGGTAACAACCCAAATGATCCTATTTACTACTCACGTTGTGGATGTGTCAGATCGAATGATTGGTGTGTCAGAGCGGAGAATCCTAAATATCCAAGAGCGAGCCTCGAAAGAAGCACTGGAATTGATCATAGCATTCCCCAGATATGATTCTCTAGTCTATGCCCCTGCCTGTATTGTAGAACGGTTGGAAATGGTGGATAGATGGAGAATCCTGGAGCGCAAAAGTAGAGAAACATGCAAGGCGCCACATCAAAGTCTATCACCGAAAAGATGGTCCTGCCTCAATCAGACGTAAACCCTGGAGCAGGGAGAGCCCGTTGATTCTCATGCGGGAATGATCCATCATCCTTGAGACTCGTCCAGAATCGCATCCATCGCGTACTTCTCGTTCTGCTCTCTCTGCTCCTTGACAAAACTGACCACGTGGTCTGGCACAGTCTTGACACGATTCTCCTTGTATGGCACCGGGTCGCCAAAGTACTCATACACGGGCACAACGCCGGTCCAGACAGTATCCCGGATGTCGTCCCGGTTCAAATCCTTGAGCTCGTCCCTGGGTCCTCCGACGCGGATCTTGCCGCTGCCACCCACGACCTTGACGCGCAGAATGCTGGTGCTCTGCATCTCGGCGCCGTCTGGCGGCAGCCGGGTGAATCGCCAGCGGTCCGCCAGCACTGAGTTGGTGATTTTCTCCATAGCCCAGATTTTCTCGGCCACGTCGGTGACCACGGTGGCGTAGCCGAACAGTACGGCGGAACGGTAGTTGACGTCGTGGGTGTTGGGCGTCAGCGTGAGCACCAGGCCGTCGACCTTGGTCGCCGAGATGGTGACCGGTAGACCCGGCGGCGACGGGGGTGCATCCGCGCCCGCCGACGGCGTCGGGGCCTGCCGCGAGAGGTTCATGAGTCGACTGCTCACGTAGCCGTGCAAGTAGATCTCAAGCGGCTCGCCCAGCGACGACGATGGATGGTCGAAACTCGCTGCCACTCCGATCATGGGCAGCGTGACGGGAAAGGGGTTGGCCGTCAGATCCGGTGTGTTGAAGCTGACATGGACCACGGTCGACGAATTGATGATGCCATGGATGGTCTCGAGGTCGTACGTTTCTGCGGCAAGCATGGACCAGTTAGTTGTTTTGCTCCCGGCGAACAGGTCTTGTGTCCTCCTTGCCAACTCCAGTACCAGTTCAATTTCCGGCCCCAGCATCACAATGAGACCCAGACAGCGCCAACTCACTCACCTCTCTGATTATATCGATTGACCTTGTTGATCTTTGTTTTCGGATACTCAAAAGTCCGTCCGTGGCCCATCTTGCGTCTTCAGCGTCGGATGTCCGCCTCACGGCCTTTCTTCCTAATCCGCAGATGATGTCGCTTCTCACACGGCCTCTCACTCTACTGTTCTCGCACACCGAGAGTCTCCAATCTCAGTTCTTGTTGATCAATCAATCAATAAACTAGCCAACCAATCACTTAAATTCAATCTTCACCTCGAGAAATCTGTCGCAACGAGGACCAAAATCCCGCTCCTGATCTTCGGGGGGGGAGAGAACAATTGCCACGTCACGTCACGTCAAACAGCGTATCGTCCGCTTTCGTCCTTGCCTGTAGATGCCGGAAAAAGTGAGGCCGAAATTACACTTGACGCTCAAAAATGACAGGCCAAGCACTGCCAGGGAATCTAGGGTTCAAGACAATCAATGCTCGGTACGTCAGCAGAGCGGAGGTGTAGATGAACAAGAGAAAGACATCATATCTCTCAATCTTCGGTCAGTAGTTAGCGCCCTGAACACTCACTCGAACGCATCGACTGGCCATCCAGCGGCGCGCACCCAGTAAACGAGAGTCTGTCTAACCATCAACTCAACTTAGGCCAAGCGAATGAGCGGACTTTGTCGTTCGCTCGTTATCTCGGCCGACTTGGCATCCCGCGAGAATGGAGAGGTCATCCTAATCAGGAACTTCAAGCCGAGGACCATGGGAGAGCTGACGTTATAGCGGTCGCTAAGGCCCAGGCCCTATCGCGGAATAGGCAGACCAGATAAGGAGAAGAAGTCCATCTGGAATGGGGCGAGCATGATTGGTCACATCGCGGCTGCCACGCGAAACTTGAGATGGCAGTCCACGTGGGGCTCGAAGTAGATGGCGATATGAAAATTGGTGAACTGCGATGAACTGCTGGAATGGGTTGCTTATTGATAGATGGATGCCTTCTCTAGATCTACTACTGTACAGGAGGAATTTGTACGCCAAGCTCTGTCTGTCTGTCACACAGTGAGCTCTGTATCACGTGCAGGCTATGGTCTGTCTCTTCCGTGAACATGAATTGTTGGAAAGCGATAGAGAAGAATTTGTGACACTACCGAAGCATTGCAGCCGAGGTCGAGTAAGGTTGAGTCCACGATTCTTCACAACCACTTTGCCAGGCAGCTAGCTTCAGAGAGAGATTTCCAAGGCAGAGGGGAAATGGTGAACTGACAGAAGTCAGGAGAAGTGCCAGGCCCATCTGCGACTCTAACAGGAAAGATGGTGACAATGTGATTCTGGTGTATTTGGAAGCTAGAAGTTGAGGGCACCTCTGACAGCGTCGTTGAGGATACCGTTGATTGACGGCATGAATAATATTAGCTCGATTTCTATCTGCGATATGACATGATGAGGGGACAGGCACGAGGGTACAACACCCTCCCCTATGTAATAGATAATTTGACTCAACCATACAATCATCTAGTAATGATCGAGCCAACATATGGCAAGGACAGGTCTGAGTCTCTTGGAAAAGATTGGTCTATCAAGTTAGAGCTGGCGTTGAGTTGAGCATCCGAAATTCGCACCCGAATTCTATCGCTCTTCACGAGAGCTGTCCTGTCAGATGCGTCTGTTGAGGCCTCTGTAAGTAGGTCCGTGCCAGACACATGGCCCACGCCGAAGTCGACTTCAGCGGCCGGTGGACTTGGATGACTGCCCAAGTCCAATTTCGCTGCTGAAGCCGAAGGCGTCCATTTGCGCTGGAGGCGGATAGCCTGGTGTCGCGCGGAATATCTTGAGGCGTCGCTGTATCCTTTGGAAGAAAAATGATCCGTTCTCAGGAGCCCTACCTGCACGCAGGCGCCCGCGCACGCCCAAAAAGATCGTCGCAGTGAGTAGAGTGCTAAAATGGAGTGATTCGCCAATCAGTAAAAGAAATCGTCGTCAAGCCCTGTATTCTGGGCTTGCGTCGCTCGGTTCATATTCATTCCCACTCCTGCACCGATTGCATTCGTGCTCGGCTTCATGAGGTTGTTCATCGCATATTGCCCGTAGTCGTTGGGCATATTATCGTTACCGTAAGAAAATGGGATCCCCATGTACAGAGGAGAATCGACGTTGGAGAGATTCCCGCTGCTGATTTCGTCAAAATAGCTCAAATCGAGACTGGCCCAATCTTGGGCAGGGTCCGTCCAGTTTTCGAATCCGACTGCCAGCTGATTTTGGTCCTTGAAGAACCATTCCTGAGACTCTTCGATCAGGCTCTCCACACCACCAAAAAGCTTTGCGGCGCTCGCCCTCTGGTCCGGCTGTGCACCACTCCCGCTGGCGCCTACCGTGGAACTCAAGCGGGCCTGATGCGCATTCCATGCATCTTGCTGCGCTTTGGTCAGATATGTCGACGGTCGCACTCTGTGAACGTTCCGGCCGAGGTCGGCGGCAGACCGTGGTGGTAGCGACATGGAACCCGAAGATCGCCGGGTATCAACCGTCTCCGAGGGAGAGGGTGCTAAGCCGGTCCACAACCCAGCTTGCACCTGCGACATTAACGTTCGATGCTCCGGGGTACTTTGCTGGGGTGGGCCCTGCTGTTGTTGGACGTTTTGGGCCATCAGATCCGGCACCGGTTGTGCGCTGACTTGGGTGACCATATTGGCCAACGTCTGAGGTGAAACAGGCGAAGGCGCAGCCTCCCCAAGGCCCCATTTGGCTTTGGCCCTTAAAAATACCACTTCAGCTTCTTCAGGCGGTTCTATCTTCCATTTATCTGTACAGACGTGGAGGATGCGTAGAGTCCGGCGAGCAGCCGTCCAGCATTCTCCCATCTCTTCCAGATGCTTGACCCCGTGGATAATGTCACGTCTAGCGTTCTTATCCGGCAAGTTGAGGAAATGGATCGTACAGGCCGAATGCATAATGTATATGGCAATGTTGCAGATCTGCCGGAGCCCGTAGGTCCGTTTGTACAAGCGGAACAGTTTCGAAATGGCGCCAGCGGCTTGAGTGCAATATTTCCGTGGCGACACATGAGCCGGAAGGGGGGACGTCTGCCGGGTATACTTCAAAAAAGGCCGGTACAGGTGGATGTACAAGAGCTGGAAAAACATGCTGCCACGGGTCAGGAGGACTGTGCTCAAGGGGATCGTTGAACTCACTGCATCAGCAGTGCCTGCGGCAGTAGGCCCTCGCGAGGCTCCATCTCCGGAGGAAGCTGCTGTTTCCAAGCCTCAAGTCGCGTATGGAGGTCGGTGAGCCTTTTCAGCTCCGCTTGTTTGGAAAGAGGCTTGTCGCGCAATTGTGGATTGTAGAACGATGACAGCAGATCACTGGATATCTCCGCGAGTTTGGACAATTCCAGTGCCACCGCTCTGGTCCTGGCGGGCTGGGCGTGAGCATGAACAACGCCCAAGTCGGTATACGGCGACCACACTTCACCGTCCTCGGATGGAAAGACGTCCGGCCGCTTCACGGTGATATTGGGCATCTGTAGTTGTGGTTGCCGCCCGAGATAGTTGGACCAGCATCTGATCGGTTAGCAGAGGCCCAGCCAATCGCCAGAGACGAGATCGTACTTATCGAACAAGAAACAGCCCCAAAACGTGATTCTTCTGGCATCGATATGTTCATCTGTCAACCTGGAAGATTCATTCATGGGCTGCGCATCGACGTTGAGGCCGAGGTCGCAGGCCATCCGGAAACTCATGCCACTGTAAACCCAACCCTTGCTTTCGCGGCCACATCCAGCCTCACGGACGGACATCAAGGCGAGCGCCTGCACCGTGCAAATCTTTGCGTTCGCAAACTCGTCGTCTTCGTACAAGAGCCTCTTTGCCTCGGCGAAGAAATGGTCGCCGGTCGTGGCCGAGTCTTCAGGATCTGCGCGCGCGGCCGGTCGGGAAGAGAAATGACAGCCGAGGGCGAGCATGACATTGACCAGCAAGGCCGAACAATACTGCGAGGGCGTTCCGGTCAGGAAATCTCGATAAAAGAGCTCCTTGGCCAGCGTGGTGAAAAAAGCATAATGCCAGCAAAAGTACATGTTCATGAAGTGGAGAATGAGTTCCTTGTCCTGCGTCACCGTCGTCCAAGACAGGAGGACTTCCTCACGAGGACGTACGACCATTTGGTCGGCCGGCGTCCCCAAACCTCGAGCGTCTGAATCGTCTTGCAACCAAATCAGGTTCGAAGTGCCGCCAATGAATTTGATAGACCCATCAAGCAGCAGATCACCCATTCTGCCAGAGAGTTCGGCTTCAAACTGCGGCACCTCGAGGGGTTCTTCTCGATAGACGGGTGAGTCCGGCGGATCATCGACATGGCCTTTTTCCTGAGCTTCGATTTGGGCGGCCAGATCGTCGAGGCTGTCACAGGTGCGGATCTGATGAACGAGGTCCATGACATCCTCTTCGTCGGCATTGAGAATGGCCTGAATCAACGTTTGAAGGACCGAGTTCTTCGCTTTGGACGGATCCGCTTCCTTCTTGTACACGCCTTTCCGCCGGTGATCTGTGTGTGGCGCATACTCGCACTCGGTCAGATATACCGACGCGCACGCGGCGCACTTGGGCAAGTTGCCGTCGCACTTGGATTTTCTCCTTCGACAAGCAATGCACGCCGTACTGACGCATCGTCTTTTGGTCGACCCGCTTACATCCTTCTCCTTGCTTCTCGTCTTGCCTTTTGCCGGAGGCGTCGGCCCGGCTGTTGCAGAGGCTATCGTGGTCGGAGGCGACTCGCCTGCACCCTCGGGTTTGACTTGCGGTTCCATCGACGCAGGCACGTCAAGCCCTGCCGGACGACTTTTATTGAGGCGGATAATTCGATCGCGTGGTTCCCCGCGGATGTACAAGCATTCTTGGAGATGGCACGTTGGATGGTACAAGTGGCGTTAGGAATCTTGCCCGGGTTGTCAGAGTGTGATATTTTGGTCGGAATATGGGGAAGCGTAGGGCAGAGGCGTCGAACGGGGTCGGATCGATCTGTGGAGGATGTCGGTAAAACAGCCCAATGTCTTTTGCACTTTAACTGGTAATGCAGGATGAAGAGCGAGCCAAGGTCGACTCATCTCAGCCCAAAGATGAGAGTGGGTTGCCGCCACTTCGGGTCCACAAGATTGGGGAGTGAGCCGCAAGAGCGGGTAGGGTGGAATGCCCATTGGGGTCGGGCGCAATCGATAAGAAGTCCCAGTTTAAGCCTTTCCCCGTCGACACCGCTAGGATTACCAATCCACTCAAGAGCAGCACACATCGGAACAGAGATGGCGTCCAGTCATTGACTCAGAGCATATCAGTTCGACGACTGGGGTAGGACAGCAGCCAAGCAGGGATCAACGTTCTCATGTTGGGAACACAGGCACTGTGAGCACTGGGCTGGCACACGTACTACACCGCTTAGCAACAATCGACAAACTAATATTGAACGACTTCCATCATCTCATACCATCCATCTTGACGATCGCTGTCACATCAGTCCGCCTCAGGTCCCAAGAGCATTTCCCTTCCGGTTCTGGCTCCCTCTGTCAAAACTGGTGCAAGCACATGGCGTATCCAACGTCGAGACAAGTTCCTTCTCGGTTGATACGGAGTGAGACACAATGTCTTCCGCGACTGTGGCTTTAGCCCAAGTGGTCAACAGATCAGGTAAGGACTCTTCATTTAGAGAAGGATACAATTGCTAGGATCCAGATGGAATGGCTCAAGATCTGTGAGAAGTCACCATCCTTACCTTGGGTCAAAACGCTGCGAGCCATCCCGACAGTCGTGTCTCAAGCCGTACGGGCACCATGATTCTTTGCCTCCTCTCCTTCCCTTTGACTGATGTTAAAGGCGATTGGAGCCTGGTAGGACCAGGCAGTCGACGAAGAGGTGAAGTTGATGCCTTCCTATTGGTCTCGTCAAAGATCGGGATGATGGATCTTGTGATGCTCAACGTCCTCGCAACCCACAGAAACAAATGATGTAGGTCTGCACATGACAGCCTGCCCTAACCTCACCCTTGGCTCAGTCCGCTCACTTCCTGCTCACTCACCAGCCTCCAGGCAGCCAATTGTTCCTTTCAAATTCTTCCTGCGCCATCGTGTCCGCAGGTTAACTTTAGACGATGATGGCCGTGGGTCCATATTTGGCCCTATCTTTCTTCGACCGAGGGAAGGGGAAAGAGGAAAAGGCCGCCGTCGAGGGTGTCATGTGTGGCCACTTGCGTCAGCGACTCTTCGGGACTCAGGCTCAGCCATGTCCAGGAGTCGCCCTCACTTGGTGGCGCAATCATGCTGCGCCAGTCTCGAACCCCATCAATCGGGGCGCTCTCCTGATCTGAGAACAGGAATAGCTGATCCTTTGAGACACCTGCCTTCTTTGCGGCCTCCCAGGCCTTACCAAGAAGATCTGGGTGCACCAAGACCAACTTGGCTCCGACGACAGTCATCTGGAACGCTGCCTCTGCCATGCCTGTGGTTCAGCATCATGCTGGTCGCTGTCCTTCAAGAACTCGTACAACAAAACAGATCACTCAAATCAATCTCTGAAATCGCGCCGACTCACCCGTGACAGTATACGCCGGATTCAGCCCCGAGAAAGCAGCGCCCGCGCCCAGAATCCCGAGGTAGGCCACGGGAACGTAGATATGATTCGGGGTGAAAATCACCTTGCTTCTGCAGTCCACATCCCAGGCGTCGGATCCATTGTCGAGCTTGTCGAGGCGACAGCGAGATTGAAGGATCATGCGCATCAATCCACAGCGGTGCATCAGATGGTTCTTCATTGGGCGGGTAGAAGAAGTCGAGGATGCTCGTTTTCGGGATATCGAGGGGTGGAAGGGGGGAAGTATAGACGGGCATATCGGGATGGTTTGTGACTGGTGAGTCTGTTTTCATGCGCCTTGGTTGCCCTTTTTATACCGCCCCGTGAACTCTTCGTCCGCGGTTGCTGGCGCCAATTTTTCTGATATCGCGGCCCTATATCACGAACGGCGTTAGAGGAACGCCGTGTACAACAATATCGACGTTTCCATTTTGGCGACCGGCCAGTCCTGATACAGTACCCTTCTTCCTCTGTCTTACCCTTTCGCCCGTGCCCTGCCGCGCCTCTTCTCCGCTCTCAGAGGCTGCCCAGCCGTCTTATTTACGGTACCTTACCGCCGGAGACTTGCCTGTCGCACCATACCATACCTTTCCATTGCAGAACCACCTCGGTTGGCACTGGGGCGGATATCGTTTTGCGACACCACACCGTCATTGTACCCAATTTGACCTTTCTGCTAGCTGATTTTTTTGGTCCCAGAGATGGATGTCGTCAAGATAAGAGGAGAAACGTTCTGCATACGGTAATGATACCGCGCAGTGCAACGAGCATACCTTCCCGGGCACCGACCGGATAGTCTTGCACGTCCTGTACTTATCGCCGCAACGTATCCCTCACACTCAAGGATGATGGTATTCGGTCCGTCTTCCGGCACCGTGCCGAGCTGTGGGGGCAGTGGCCGGTAGCGCGGAGACAGAGAGAAAAAGGCACACCTTTTTTGTCGCCGGTGGCATGTTCCTCGAGTCGAAATTGGTGTTGTCGCTGATATATCGTAATGTGGATTTTTTTCAATATTTTTTTTGGCGACGGGTGGCCGTATAGAGGAGATCGGCGTGACCCTACGGATGGGTAAGGGATGTGGTTTCCTGGATCGAGGTCTTCAATGGGGAAGAGAAAGGTTATCAATAGAGACTTGGATGGAAGCCTTGCCGGGTGCGAATCATCTAGACAACTCCAAAGTCCTCCCGTCTTTATCCACCATCGTTCAAGTCCGCCCGCCCACGGGCTCTCCATCTCCGGATCACAACTTCGTCTTCATTCCTGCGGTCAAGTGCTCTCCGCCATCAACCGGCACCACAGCTCCATTGACGTACGCGGCCGCCTGTGAACACAAGAACAACATGACTCCCGCAATATCATCCGGCTCACCTAACCGCCCGAGATCATTTCTGGCGTTAAGTTCCTCAGGCCCACCAAGGATATCAATCAGCCCATTCGCAAGTTTGGAAGGGAAGAACCCGGGCGCCACGGTGTTGGCCGTGATATGTTGAGGTCCCAGCTCGACGGCCAGGTTACGTGAGAGGTGGTGGGCTGCCGCTTTGGAGACAGCGTACATGATTGTTTCGTGTTCGCCGACATGGGGAACCATGAACCCGGCCACCGAGCCAACAATGATTATACGCGCCGGTGTGGTCGCTGTGCCGGCGGCTGCGAGGAGGGGTTTCATTCTGTGGGTGGGAGAGGGGAGAAGTTAGTCCATTCAGAGGCCGTGGCCTCCGAGGAAGTGATTTGGAAGGAGAAGGGATACAACGTACAATCGGCACAGGTTAAATCCGCTCCGCACGTTCAAATCCAGCACCTTGATCGACGAAGCATCCGGGGTAGTCTCAAAAGGTCCGCCCCATGTGGCTGCCGCATTGGCGACCAGAATGTCGAGTTGGTCTCGGTCTCTCTGACTTTGGACACCAGTCGCTCGATGCCGGCTGTCTGGGAGATGTCGATGGCAAAAGACACCCCCTGGCCTGTGATCCCAGGCAGGGCGTTGAGCTTCTCCACGGCCTGATCGAGCCCTTGGGAGCCCCCGGCCTTGCGGGAGGCCAGAATCACTTTACGTGCGCCGGCGAGGAGGAAGGCGGTTGCGGTATGGAGACCGAGGCCCCGTGAGCCTGTCCGAAGATGTTGGTTAGTGGTAGATACAAGGGTTGCGAATAGGTGCTGCGGCCAAAGGAGAGCATTCAGGAGGGCCACCCACCACCAGTAACCAGAGCGACTTTGCCATCTAGACGGAAGAGCTGGTCGAAATGACTGAACTGTGACATATTCGGCGGTATCTGACCGTATTCTCAGTGTGCCCTGCCAGAAGTAATCGCGAGAAGCCAGTACAACGAGGACCGGAGTCCAATATCAATGTCATTCACATCCTTCTGGATCATGTGCACCCCTATCATACTCCCGCCCAGGTTTCGCGAGCCGCGGTGAGAGGTATCTTACTGGTACTGCTTCGAGTGGCGGAATCAATCCGGTAATAACAGTATGGGCGGTGGCAACCGTTGCTTCCATGGAAGATCGAACCCGCCACTTTTCCTATTGGGCCAGTTAGTTGTTTTATTTCTACCGCTACAGGCCGCCTATAATGCGACCATAAGCCTCCTCACCTTAGCGGACGTGACGTTACGCTATCATCTAGACACCAGTGTGCTCCTTCGTCGCAGTTTCGTCCCATCTCGATGTTGAATGTCGACAGCAATGATGCAGGCTCCAAAAGAACGCCGTGCCAAATGTTCGCTGGCCTCAACACGTGTCGACTGAAACAATCCAAATGGTCCATGCTTGACTATGCTCGGTGACTTGGGACGACTCGGATGACTGTCCCCAGTAACAGAGAGAATTCCTGCCCGAACTGCATCGTAGGTAGGCCGTGATAGCTGCGTATAGACTTTTTTTTTTCCATTCCCGTCGAAGCGTTTGTCAGCGCTCGAGCTGACCACTAATAACGACAGGACTATCGTGAAGAGTGGCGTCTACCTCCCGATCGTTGTCAAACCGACCGTAGGCCCCGGCACGGCTTCAAGATCCTGCAAGACAAATGGTCGCAGCGGCAAGTCAGAATTCCCGCAGTATGCAAGGCCCAACCGCAGTACAATCATATCCGGTTCTCTGTTTCCAAGCGTATATACAAAGCACTTGTTCTACCGCAGGCAAGGAGCCCTACATAGATTGAGGCTCCACCATCCGTGGTGTACAGCCCGTTTACCATCATGGCCAAAGAAGGGCCATACCATAGTAAACCCTAGATTGGTCAGCATCTAGGCGGGTGCCTCATCATCGATTTACTCACCTTGAAGCCGAATGCAATCGAAAAGTGGAAAGGAGATGAAGAACGAAATAGGTAAGGACTTGAAGAGACATGGAATGTCAAGGTCTCTGAAGAAGAAGACCCAGCAGCAGAGACGAGGAGAGAGACTCAAGAGCAAATCTCCCTTCAGCGGTTCGCCCAGAGAAGGGCGCTGTCGCTGGGAAGCCCGTTTTGGCTCTGCTGGCCGGCTCACTGGGAGGAGGCTCCTGCGAGCCTGAAAAAGATCCATGGCGCTGGCGGAGAAGACAACGGGAACATGCGAAGCAAATTGGTCGAGCCGGGCGAGGTGGGTGAGGGCGGCGACAATTTTTATATGGCCCAAAGCGACAGATACGCCGATTGACCTTGGACGAGGGGAACTCAGGACAGCAGCTGAAACAGGAGCGACAGCAGGGGCAGTGGTGTGATTCGGCCAGTAGAGAGCCCAAGCGTGGGCGATTATAATGGCTTGCTCGATATCTTCACCCCTTGGGGGTGACGGACACTAGACCAGACACTGGGAGACACCTGCACAGGTAGTTTCCGCCCCTTCAGCCTCTGGTCAATCAGCCACATCCCAACGACGAATTCTTCCCGGTTGAGCCATTGTGTATTTTCTGGTGCAACGAGATCCCACACTTCCTCCAGCACGTCGCGGGGAAGACGGCTTCGTCCCCAGAGGTCCCGCACCACCACATTGGCGACCAAATCACTCTTGGAGACTCCTGGCCGTAGATCGCCCAAAGTCGTGGCCTCTGCTTCGTGGTTTAGAAGCAGACCTCGGTTGGCTGCCCACACCCCTTCATACCGTTTCCGCTCGCGTTCCGTCACTCTGTCCCTCCATCGTTTGCGGTCGCCTTCATGGTGCCTGTTGGGATGCCGTCGCCAATGTCGACGTCCTCGCTTGGTGTGCTCGTCATCTGCCTCATCCGTCCCTCCTGATTGCTTGCGCAGCGTCTGCCTCAACGGTCTCACAGGAAGCGGGGTCGGTTTCGGCGCGGCTTCGGTACGGCGCCCGCCCGGAGTCAGTATGCTGCTGAGAGACTTTGACCGCCGTCGGGGCACAGGCGGCGGGTTGGCCTGTGAAGGGGAAGCGGCACGTGACGGCACGATTGAAGATGCGAGAGACGAAGCCACCATGGCATCGGCAAGAGCATTCAACGTCATTCCGGTTCGGATGTCTAGGGGAGGAAGAGGCTCTCTGTTCGTCTGTTCATGGACAACAATTCTCGGGGGATAGGTCTGTCGGATAGGTGTCGGGGCTGGCAGCTGCAGCTGCTTGGGTGGGACGCTCGAGGCGCTTCGGATAGAGCTCATCTCTGAATCTGTTTGCGGCGGTGTCACTTTGATTCGTGGCCCGGGTGACCCGAGCAGCATGAGACTTTCGGACGATCCATGAGCGCTGAGAGGAGGTGCCATGACGGACGTGGACTCTGCGCTGGGCGTAGGAGACTTCGCGATGGCCAGCGTGGCCGCGGCCATACTCGTCGCAGAGGGCCCTGGACTGGATTGCCTGGAAGACCCGGAAGAGGGGTGCAACATGGGAATCCGGCCCAGATCAAACGAGCGCCTCTCATCCAGCGAATTCTGCGTTTGGGCTTGAGTAGAAGACGCCGCCATTGATATAGTGGCGCCTGCAAGCGCGTCCAAAGTCATTTGTTGTGTTTGTGCCCGGCTGTCCCCGAGAGCCTGACGCTTCGACCCTCTTGTGTGCTCATTCGTACCCGAAAAAGACGCCTCGTAAGCTGTGTCCGAGCTAGGACCAGTCGCGGGGGTCGAGCCTGACGATGCGGCTAGAGCAGCAATGGCCGATGCCGAGCGTGCGCGAGATGTTTGGGACTGCCGCGGCGAGGGGGAGAGGGAGACTGAAGCGGCGGCAGATTTGATCGCCGCCGCGAGAGGGTCGTCTTTGGGAACCTGTGGCCGTCCGCCATTAGGTAGGATTGCTTCGTGCAGCCGGCCGGCATTTGAACGAGAAAACTGCTCGGGGTGATATTTGCCAACGGTCGTCGCAGCGAGCAAGGCTCCAGAAAGGTCCTGGTTGCTGCCGCCGCTGCTACCGTTGCCGCCGCGGCCACCGTCGCCGGTGCTACTCTTCACCAGCGCAGGTCTAAAGGCGGAGGTAGCCCCTCGAAGGGCTGCCGCGGAAGCCGTGCTCTGAATGCCAGCATCCTGAAGGAGAGCAGGGGACGGTTTGGGCGCCACGGGTGGGCGCCGCTGCTTCTCAGTCATCAATCCATCGGACCATGGAGAGCGTTTTGCGGCACCCGTGCGAGAAGTGGTCCTCTAAAAATTGGAGCTTTGTAACATCCAAAGCATGTCCATGGTGTCTGTTCTCAGTGATATCGAGCCAGGCCAAGATGATGGGTGGCCTGTGTAAAGGGGAAAGAATGCTCACGTCAGCCAAGGCTTTTCCTTAATCAGAATCAAGGTCACATGATCTCGTGACGTCGCCCAGGTCTTGGCGCGTTGCAGCCTCGACCCAGCACTCTGACATCCTTGGGATGCGGAAGAAAGCAGTCTCGATTCCGCTTCACCTTCACGATGCGCTTGACGGACATTGGTGTGGCTGGTCTTGTTCATCCAGATGTGATTTTGTGAACTCGTTGGACCCCAAACTCGACCACTCTGGCTGTATGTAGTCCATGGCCACTGGATGCTTGACACTCAGCTATCGTATACCAGACCACGGTTGAGCCTGATTGAGATTGCACTCAACATACAGTGAATCGAGGCATTCAAATGTCTGCGCAGGACAAGATGGATGTTGACCCCGCGGACCCAGATCCACCCCCAGTCTTTGACCGAGAAGCCTTGGAGCGAGAGCTCGATGAGAAGTATGCATGTCCATTGTCCCTCGATCCAGAGCTCAGGTGGTCTAGATACCCCAACCGACCTCGAAACCACTCCAAAACTCTGCCCTTTCACACCCTCTTTGAAGACTTGTTCAACCCTCTCAATGAGAACAAGAAGAGGCCGGTCGGCCTCGGCAATCGACGACGGCAGGGGCCAAATGGCGGATTGAGTACTAACCCTCAAGAAAGACGTCGTGAGATTATCGAGAGGTTCATCTCCCGATGGCGTCGGGAAGTCGGAGACGACATCTATCCTGCTTTCCGCCTCATCATCCCGGAGAAAGATCGCGAACGGGCGATGTATGGTCTGAAAGAAAAGGCGCTGGGCAAGTTTCTCGTCAAGATCATGAAGATTGACAAGAACTCGGAAGACGGGTTCAGTCTGCTCAACTGGAAACTCCCCGGCCAAAGCACCGGGGCGCGTATGGCCGGCGATTTCGCTGGCCGATGCTACGAGGTCATCTCGAAGCGGCCATTCCGGATTGACGTCGGCGATATGACGATTGAGGAAGTCAACGATCTCCTCGACCAACTGTCGGCGGCACCGAGGGAAGAACATCAGTTGCCCATTCTCACAGAATTCTATCGACGGATGAATGCTGAAGAGCTGATGTGGCTTATCCGCGTCATTCTCCGGCAGATGAAGGTGGGCGCTACCGAGAAGACCTTTTTTCACCTGTGGCACCCAGACGCCGAAACGCTGTTCAACGTCAGCAGCAGTCTGCGGCGGGTGTGTTGGGAACTGTGGAATCCGGAGACCCGTCTCGAGAGCGAAGAGCGTGGGGTGACCCTCATGCAGTGTTTTCAGCCGCAGCTTGCTCAATTTCAAATGCGTGATTTCAAGCAGATGGTCGAAAAGATGCGGCCCACGGAAGACGATCCCGAGTTCTGGATCGAGGAGAAATTAGATGGAGAGCGCATGCAGATGCATATGATCAGCGACGACTCGATTCCAGGCGGTAAACGATTCAACTTCTGGTCTCGGAAAGCCAAAGACTATACTTATCTGTACGGCAACGGGTTCTACGACAAAAATGGAGCACTGACCCAATTCATCAAGGATGCTTTCCGTGACGGGGTGGAAAATGTCATCCTTGACGGAGAGATGATCACATGGGACCCCGAACAAGACGCACCAGTCCCCTTTGGCACGCTGAAGACCGCCGCGATCTCAGAACAACGGAATCCGTTCGCCGGGGGCCAAAGACCTCTCCTGCGGGTCTTCGACATTCTCTTACTGAACGATCGGCCCCTGACCCGGTACACGCTGCGCGACCGACGCAAAGCCCTGGAAGCTAGCATCAGCCCCGTTCATCGACGTCTAGAGCTCCTTGACTACAGTGTTGGCACCAAGCCTGCCGACATCGAAGCTCGGCTCCGCGAAGTCGTGGCCCAAGCATCCGAGGGACTGGTTATCAAGAACCCAAGGTCGGCTTACCACCTGAATGAACGAAATGACGACTGGATCAAAGTTAAACCCGAGTATATGACGGAATTTGGCGAATCTCTCGACTGTCTGATCATCGGAGGCCTTTATGGCTCCGGCCGACGGGGTGGCAGCCTCTCCAGCTTTCTTTGCGGTCTTCGCCTGGACGACCCCCAGGCACCAGAAGGCGAGAAATCTCAAAAGTTTCTTTCTTTCTTCAAGGTCGGCGGCGGCCTGACGGCAAATGATTATGCGACCATCCGGCACCTGACGGATGGAAAGTGGACGGACTGGGACCCGAAGCGGCCACCGAATCAGTACATCGACCTCGGTGGCGGTGCGTCGCTCCAACGAGAGAGGCCAGATGTGTGGATTCGGCCGTGCGACTCCGTCGTGGTGGAGGTCAAGGCGGCCGAGGTGACCACCAGTGACGACTACGGCTGCAATATGACCTTGCGATTCCCTCGGTTCAAGAGACTCCGGCTCGACAAGAACTGGGAGACAGCATTGTCCTTCCAAGAGTTCCTCGACCTCAGGGCGACGATCGAACAGGACCGGAAGGAGAAAGCGTTCAAGGTTGACAACGAGAGACAGATGAAACGGAGAGGGCAGCAGCGCAAGAAAGTCATCACCGTGGCCGGGTACCATGCCAAAGATGTCAACGGCATCACCGTGGGAGGCCCTTTGGGGAACGTCTTCGCGGGGCTGACGTTCTACATCATGACGGAATCCACCCATCCGGAAAAGAGATCCAAAGTCGAGCTTGAGGAGCTCGTCAAAGCTAACGGAGGCAAGATTGTGCAGACACACAATGCCGTGGAGAATACCGTCTGCGTCGCCGAGAGAAGGACGGTCAAAGTCGCCAGTCTGGAGAAACGAGGCGACAAGGAGATCGTCAAGCCGTTGTGGCTCTTCGACTGCATCCAGCAGGCCCGCGCAGATTTCGCCAAAGGCTTACCCGAACTCGTCGTCCCGTTGGAGATGGATAGGCATATGTATTTTGTGCCCGCGGATAAGAAAGACCGGTATATGGACACGGTCGACGAGTTTGGTGACAGCTACGCGCGAGACACGACGGTCGAAGAGCTGAGGACATTGATGACCAAGATGGGCCACTTGGACGCCACGGCTTCGACCGTTCGAAAAGCACACGACCTCATCGACGCAGAAAGTCAAAATGACGTGCCCGGCTGGATGTTCAGCGGCACCACGATCTACTTCTACCCGTCTTCCGATGGCGACGACGTCCCCCACCATGATCACTACCAAAACAACACGGCAAACCAGTTCATGCTGCTCCAGCGTGTGCGCACCACCGCCGAGTTCGCAGGTGCCACCATTGCAACCGACCTGACGGACAAGGCCATCACCCACGTCGTCGTCGTTTCCGGCCCTGCACTCGCGCCGCTGCGCCAGACGATCGCTCAGCGCAGCAACAAAGTACCCAGACTTGTGACTCCCGCGTGGATCCAGGAGAGCTGGACGGAGGGGACGAGGCTTGACGAGGAGAGGTTTGCCCCTGGGCTTGCATAGGATGCATAGCATTGGGATATTCATGCTATAGACGGTCTCAAGCAACACACCATCGACTGGAGGCGTCAAACAGACAAGACAGGAAAGGAGACAGAGAAGAGCCAAGGACAACAAGTCGAGAACAAATTGGCGACCAGCCGCGACCAGCTTCTTCTCTTCCACCTTATGCAATATCATGATAACACAATCAGTTCAATTGAACTCATTTCCATTGAATTCCATAAATGGAAACAACGTGCATGGATAGGTGTAGTATACAACATAATACAGTGCACAGTCCATCTTCCCCCACAGCGGGCCTGGCTCCTCATACTCCGCTCCTAACCCCGTTCTTTATGCCTCTAGTACCTTGCGGCCATCGATCATCCACCTTCACTCTATCATCCGTTAATGTTGGTACACTGTACATCCATCCCTTCCAATCCGTCAGCCGTGGTATTCGTCGAAACTTCAATCAACCAGTGTCAACCTCGGACAATGCAGTACAGTGCAGCAACAAATCAACCAACGCGCGTCATCTCAAGTGCATTCGTGCCATGTCGTCGTAAAAGAGAAAACGTCGTCGCCGTCGAAGTACGGGCAAGGAGATGGATCGATCAGTTTAACCAGGAGAGAGAAAAAAGAAACAACAAAAGGAAAAACAATCCTCGGTCGGACAAGGCGTCGATCAAAGGTCATCCACCGACAAACTCGTCCACCGCTCTGCCCCCGTCTTTCTCTCGCCCCGGCATGGACCATTCACGTCCTTGGTTCCAGCCTCTTGCACAGGCGGCAGCCAAAGCTTCGCTCGCCCCTCGCTCTCCTCGGCCAACTTCCCACTCCTGCGCATGTTCATCTCGCACACCAACACCCTCAAAAAGTCGCGATTCTCTCTCGGCTCCCTCTGTCTCGGCTGACCTTCTCCTTCGGCCACGTTGGCGTCATTTTCCAATGGATGGTACTTGCTGGTGGGCGTTCCGTCCGGAGCAAGCCAAATAGGTGGACTGGACGCATTTGCTGTGCGGATGCTGGACGGAATGCACGTGGCCAAGGGGACCAATGCAGGAAGTGGCCGCGGTTCATTCTTGTCCTTGGAAAGCGGAGACGTCTGGTATTTCTTCTTGATCTTGAGCTTCGGCTTGTTATCTTCTTTCGCCGTAATCAACGGCCGAGTTGGTTTGTCCTCGAGCCAGAAGTGAAGTTGTGCTGGGGAATCCGGGGGGAAGCAATTATGGGGATTGAGGTATCGCCGCAGCGCAGCCGAAGGAGGCTGATCCGACGGCGGCGGTCGTCGGTCGTCGGTCAGAGAGGGTTGGATGTCAAAAAAGGACCGTGTCAGGAAATCATCAGGCTGGATTGGACGTCGCGGTGATGGCATCGGCGTCGTCGCGATATTGGAGACGGTCTGAGCGGCGGACTTGAGCGCCTTCAGCGACGCTGTGAGGCTCGATTTGAACGTGCTCGCGCGCTTCTCAGGCGCCATCGGCCGCCGTCTGGGCCTGGTGGGCGGTGATATGACCAATTCCGGTGGTGATAATGATAATGCTCTCGCACTTGGGGGGAAGCTGCTGTTGCTGCCACGTTCGTCGTCGTCGGGAAGAAGCGGATGATGGGCTGCACAGTCCTCTGAACTGGCCACATGGCGCAGTTTTCGCTCGGGCACAGACCGAATGGTCGAAGCTGAGACACTCACATTGTCGTGAAGACTAAAGTCATCGACCGAGGTCAACGACGGCGTGGATTCGGCCGAGAGTGATCTAGTCGACAAGATTCCACCATACAAACCTTCACTACCCACAAACATCTGTCCCTCGACGAGACCGTCAATGTTCCCAAAGAGGCCATCGAAGTGAGGATTTCCCAAGCTTCCAGAGAGGCTCCCATCGCTCGTAGGCTTGACGTCATCGAGGAGCAGCTTGCTGAAGTCGGCAACGTAATCGCAATCCGGCAAGCGCTGTGCAGGCCGTGGCCGCGGTCGTTTCCTGATCGGAATTGCAGTGGCGGTCAGGATATCCCGAGCAGACTCTCTCCGCTGGGGAAAATCTGGCTGACCCATGCTGGGTCGGAGATTGGCAGCTGGACGGGTCGGACGAGAGGGCAGGACCAGAGTAGGATTCTCCAGGCGAGCAGGAGGAATTTTGACCGGCTCGGAGCGAACTCCTCCTGCAGCCCTCGACGACGTGGCCCGGGATGGCGAGCGAGAGGCATCAGACTGTCGCAGGGATCGCCAGTCCCGGTTGGAGAGTGCTCTCCGTGACAAATCCTCCTTTTCATCGTAGCGGGAGAACTGCCGCTGCGCCAGCGGATTGTGCGCAAACGCACGGGGGACCATCATCTTTGCTCCCTGCGATCTGAATTCAGTCGTTTCGGATAGAGCAGACCAGACACCACGGCGGCTGGTGTTGGGGCCTGGGTCAACAGTCCATCGCGGGACAGCCTCGGCCGGCAATGGAAGGAATGCTGTAGGTTGTGCTGTAGGTTATGCTGTAGGTATTGCTGTAGGTAATGCTGAATCAACGCCGGAGGCCAGGATGGAAGATGAAGGAGATATGTCCAGGATAAGAGGCTGACAGGAGTGGGAGCAAGAATGTAACAGCATAATGACCGAGACTTGAACGCGCAGGCAAGGCAAGCAGGCAGCTGAGTCGCGGTTTGGCCGCTGGTTAGTTGGGTAGGATGGCCCTGGTATCATGGGGGACAGAAAGTTCGGCTGACGGAACATGGATTCCAGGAGGCGCGAGATAAGGCTATCCTGTCGCCACGATTGGTCGGCGGGCCAGTTCGGGTTGGGCGTCCACGACTGCGCGGATGACGTTCCAGCAGGTCCTTCTCCTGCCCTCCCCTCCATGGGGGTTATGTAGGCGCTGCCGGTGCCGGCAGGGATTCTGGTACCGGCACAAAGTGCTTTCACACCAGTACTCAGGTCCGCCGGCACAGCCCGCCTCGCCTGAGACGAAGTGGGTGCATTGAAGTCAGGTACACGTCCCGACTGGTAGAACCACCACCACTGACTGGCGTTCCATTTGCAAAATGAAAGAGAACCGCCCCACAAGCAGGCCGCCAAAATGGCCCCCTGACAAGAAGGAAAAAAGCTGGTTCTGACGTGTGTCGTGGGATCCGAAGTTGCAAACCTCGCTTCTCCTGTTCGTGGCTGTCGTGTCTTCAAATGCACCGCCTGTGCCATGGCCCACAGATTTGCAGCAACGTGTCAGTTTCCGAGATTGGTCGACCGAGACTCCCAAAAGCAACTCCGAAAATGTAACCTGCCTGTGGGTGGCATCGGTGGCACACGATACCGGCACACGATACCAGCACTGTACCCACGCACCCATGGCTCAGCACTCACGGTTGTGGAGCGTCCGAAAAATGCCCCTGAAGGCCCACACAGGAACCCTGGCCGTGTCGCCGATCCTGAATCAGACTCTTTCCGAAAGGGTCGGAGGACGCCGGGGAATCCTAATAGGGTTGCCTACATTTGGCATGACCAACTGCATCAGATTCCCCCCCCCCCACACCACGCCCTGTCCCGACTCTCTGGACGAGTCATGCACTCCAGATTTCGTTTCCATTATTCATCTCATGCACCGTCGGCTGCTTTTTACTTGTCCCGCCAGAGTCTCCCATTCCTCTCAATATGCCGGAAAAATTCAAAACTATGAAGCGCACAAACCTCCGCTCCTCATCCCACGGCCAAAATGCCATTGCATTTGTCATGCAGTCTCTTTGCCGGCTTCTCTAATCCATATCGCTGCTCGGGCCTTGACTTCTTCCACTCGGCGCTCATCTCCTTCCAATTCCTCAAATGCCAGCCACCGCTTGAAAAAGTGCTTGGCCTGCTTGGGCTTCAGCCTGCCCCCAAATATCCTCTCAAAGAGCGCGCGAATCTGCTCCTTGTCTCCCAGCTTGAGTTCCAGGTCGAGAAGGACATCGAAGAGATCGATTCGCTTGGGAAACGAGCTGATCAGCCCTTCGAAGATGGTCCGACCCCGTTCAGGTAGGCCCGCGGTCGTCTTGAATTCGAGGTGCGCGAATTTCAGCGTCACGTCAAAGTGGGTGAACTTGGGCAGCGTCTGAAGTGCTCGAGGGAGCAGGGCGCGAGCTTGGTCGGCATCGGCCACCGTGTTGAACAAGAATGTCGCGTAGTTGATCCACACCTTCGGATCTTGAGCGAACCTCTTGATCATCTTGTGAAACAAAGCGTCGGCTTTGGCTGGCTGGCCAGACTGGATGTAGATGCTCGTCAATCGGGAGAAGATCTCCTGCGGGTCGTTGTATTCGCACGCCCGCTGGAAGACGGCCTCAATCGTCTCGTCGTCCCCATAAGCATTTTCCAGGTTCAGGAGCGCGACCCACACGTTCATCTTTTCTCCATCTTGTCCGAGCCCGATGGTCTTCAATGCGCGCTCACCAATCTGCCGTGCCTGATCGGCGTCACCCAAGTCCAGGTGGAAGGCCATGTACTGCAGCCAGAGGAGCGAGGAATCAGGCTCACTCAGCAGCAGCCGTTCGTAGTCGTCCACGGATTGTGGTCCGGCGGTATCCAGATCACCAGTTCGATCAACTTGGATTTCAGACCGCCGTCTCTTCTTTTTGTGCCTCGCCACGCTGACCCCTTGTTCATCCTCCGTGTCGGAGGCACCTGCCGGACGTTTACTCGAGGCCTTGGTCTCCGAAATACCATACCAATCAAAACCGCCGACCTTCAAGCCGTTGCTGTTGACTTTGGTCGAGTCGTGCCGTGCCACCTTTTCATCTTCATCCTCGCTTTGATCCGAGTCTTCCCTTTCTGACCCGTCTTCCCGCCCGTGGCTGATCTCTCGCGACTCGTCATGGACAGCTTCTTCCACTGCATCGTCGCCCACAAGGGCAGCGCCACCGTCGTCCACGAGATCTTCGACATCACTCTCATCGCCGTCGTCTGCTGCCGAGCCGGTTGACGACGACGCTTCACTGCCATCCTCTGCATCGTCACCCGCCAAGTACGAAGCCTTCATGCCGAAGTTGACCTTTCGATTCTCCGGCTCAATTTTCAGCACTTTGGCTTTCACAAGATCGCCCTCACCGAACAATTTGCTGGCGTCTGCCACTCGCTGCTCGGCAATCTCACTGCGATGACACAGACCTCGGACATTCTCCGAATTGTCCACGAGGATAAAGACGCCGAAGGTTTCGACCTTGACGACTTTGCCCGTCACGATGTCCCCGACGTGGAGGTCATGGAATGTCAATGGTGGTGTGTAGTCGGAACGGAGGACGGATTCCTTGAAACTCATGTGCACATGGCCCGAGGCCGGGTCGACGAGGATGACTTTGCCCTTGACGAGCTGATCACGCTGGAAATGCTCTTTCCAATCCTTCAGATAGGCATCGGACAAATGGCTCACCCTGACAAAAGCGGTGATCCCGTGGCCCAGAGTGACGAAGACTCCTTGGTCTGCCACGTTACAAATAAAGCCGCGGTAGACGTCGTTGACGGCCAGCTGGTCGATCGAGGTGATTTCAGGGTCGACCACCTTCATCGACGAGCTTAACACTTTGGACGGTCGAGTGGACAAAGACACCTTTTTGTTCGGAAGGTCGACGTCGATGACGCACACACGCACCATCTCATTTTTCTGATATATGGCTGGATTCACTTCGGAGTAGTCGTCGGCCATATCGATCAAGTCGACCACCCCGACAACGTCGTTGCTGAGCTGGACGATCACTCGATGATCTGACACCTTTGTGACTCGGCCCGGAAGAATAAGGCCCTGGGAAAGGTGCTGGAGAGTGAAATCTGGCGCCTCCTTCCCATCGGCCCGTGCGGTCAGGTCCAGACGGTTTTTGTCTGCGTCGACCGCGAGGACCTGCACCCGCAGTGCGGAGCCAATCGGGAAGTTCTTCTCCAGATCGGCCGCGAGGGTGAGGTCGTCCGAGACGTCCAGAGCTCGAATTCTCCCTCGGACACGGGGGGAGATATTGACCCAAAGGCAGCCGTCCAAAATGTTGTTGACAAAAGCGATCCAAGACGAGCCCACAGCCATCTCGGCAAGCGTGATGATATCCCGCTCACCCTCACCCGTGAGAGAGCTTCGTTTGCTCGTCAGCTCGTACACGGTATTCTTGCCCGATCGATGAGTGAGGGGGAGAAATCGGTGATTCCTCGTGTCGTGGGCGCCCAGCACCTTGACCGCGATCACTTGCTTGGGACTGAATTGCCGTAACGGCTTCCTGCGATCTTTGATATCCTCCCATTGATCAAAGACCTCAGAGACATCCACCCTTCCCTGGACGTCCTTGGCCAACTCAACATTAAGCTGCGTGTCTTTGACAGACACGATGCGTGCCTGGGTGATCCTCCCCACCGCTAGGTCACCCAAAGACTGGAGATTTTCATCGACGGGGTCTGTGAGGTCGGATGATCCAGATGCCGAAGAGGGTTGGGCCGTGGGTGTCGTAGAGAGGTCCCTCATCGTCAGCCAAAATCGCGGCTTCGCTCCTTTGTAGTCGATGCCGAGGACTTTGGCGGTAACGGGCTGGAACTTGGTCATGCCAAAATCGGGCTCATCTTCTGCTTCCCCGGCTACCTGCCGTCTCGTCACGAGACCACTGATGCCAGCGGCGAAGGTGATAAAGACTCCGTCAGACGTGATGTTCGAGACGTATCCGGTGACCAACGCGTCCGGTCGAAGATCTTCATAACTCTTGAGAAGGGTCCCGGTCTGCGCCGCTTTGATCAGGCTCCGTCTGTTGCACATGACGGCCAGTCGACGTCGAGGCTGCACGTCGAGGATCAAGACGTCCTCGAGTCTCTGACCCACGCGAATCTTGCTGAGGGCCGACTCCCGTTTCCGTGCCGAGCCATCACAAACATGGTCGACCGTGAGTCGAGCGATGGCATCGGAGCCTTCCAGCCGCATCAGAAGATCATTCTGAGACTTTTCAAACACCACTCCGGCCGCGAGGGTTCCCGGCTGCAGAGAAGCCAAGGTATTCTCCACGGACGGATTCATGGCCTGTAAATCTCGACAGGAGACGGTCAACCGTTTGTCCTCGGCATTGACGCTGATAGCCGTCACACTGACGACCTGGCCCAGGCGAAAATGCTCCGTTGCATCTTTGATATATGCTTCGCTCATTTCAGAAACCGGTAAAAATCCCCTCACAGGGCCGTAGAATTGCACCAAAGCACCGTGAGACTCCACTTTGACGAGAGTTCCGACCGTAGAGTCCCCGACTTCGATATCTTCGAATCGTGACCAGATCTTTTGATCGCTATTGACGAGCGTCTTTTTGAGAGTGAGTCTCAACTGCCGCTTGGCCGGGTCTGTGGACAAGACTCGCGCCGTGACCGCTTGCCCTTCTCTGAATTTTCTCTCCGGATGCTGGAGATTCACATCAGACATATGGGTCTGTGGCACCAGACCGCTGACCCCTTGTGCCAGATTCACGATGATTCCCTGCACACCGCTCGGTCCAATCAGGAGCTTCTCGATGTGACCTTTGACAATCCCTCCCACGGGCACGTCCTGAACCCGCAGGAATGGCTGATCCAAGACGCTCTGTTGCAAAGATACCAGGTAGAGACCGTCGACAGGGTTGAAGTCGGTGATCCTCACCGTGTGCTGTGAACCGGTTTTAAAGGTCCCGCTGGTCTCGGAGATCGAGTCCACTTTCTGATCCGACAGTCGGGAGATATGGGCGAAGCCGACAACGCCTTCGGGTAATGCGAGATAGATCCCGAGTCCAGGCTCCACCCTGATGACGGTCGCTTCCGGGACGATGGACGAGATGGCAACCTTGGTAGGGATGGAGTCCACCGAGGCTAGCGTTTCTTTGAGATCGAGCAGATGATCCAGGACGGAGAACCCCATCTTCTTCACCTCCGAGAGTGGAAAGCTGCAGATAATGCGACCCTGAATCTTCTTGCCAACTTTGTATCTCTCCATAAAGGCCTCCTTACTTTGGTACGACCCGGAGTGGACGACATCGGCCGTGACATCGAGCAGACCCATGACTTTCCCGGCGAGGCCAGACTCGGTTTTCTCGGTGACGAGAATGTCGGCCACCGTCCCTGGCAAGAAAGCGTCGATCGAAGGAGCATCCTTGACCACGTGTCTTCGCGAGAGGTCGGCGGAGAGCTTCACGATTTTGCCATTGGAGCCAATGCTGACGACCCGGCAGAGATAGACAGCACCGGTCTTCACATCCGAAAGTGACAACGAATGGGGCAGCTCCTTCTGGGGGATGAAGCCACGAACCTTGTCTTCCTCCAGCGCCAGGTCGACCACCGCCCCGTGGTCTTCCACGCTGCTTACCGCTACTTGGACGGTACAACCGGCGGCCAACGACGACCGGCCGAGGCCGACGTTGGTCAAGGCAGGGTCAAGAGAGAGCTCCAGACGCTTTCTCGCCACTGACTTTCCCCCTGCATCATCCTGACCGGTGGACGTGACCGCCACGCGGACATATTGCCCGATCGTGAAGTAATCGGTCAGGACAATATCCTGGTCGTCATCTTCCGCACGGTCCTGGTCGTGTTGGTGGCCCTCATTTTCCTCATCTTCATTTGTGTCACTGAGCAGTCCTTGTATTTTCTCGTTGAGCTGCGCCGAAACCGAAGTCAATGGCACATAGCCAACGAGATTGTTCGGCAGCGCGACCGTGAGCTCTTGCAACCCGATTGCCACAATCTGACCCAGGATGAGCGAACCTCCGGTGATCCGTTTGTAGCCCAACCCGCTAATCTTGAGCTCGGCGCTGCTGTTCCCACCGACACTCTCTGCCGCCGTCCCTTTTGTCCTCGTGGACTTTTTGGGTGTTTTTCTTGTTCTTGGTTCGACAAGGCCGTCATCCTCGTCGCTGGCCTCACCCAAATGTGCATCGCCAGCGTCAAAGAGGCCCCCTCGGCCGCTTCTGAATTCTCTCTCGGCGTCGAGAACGGCTTTGGCCTCGATCTGCTTCCGCTCGAGAGGCGTCAACAGGTTTGCACCGCCGCGAGGGAATGCTGGCTGTTCTTTGGTCAGAAGTGAGACCTGTTTCTGTTTGGGATCCTCTGCCGTCTGGCCGGTTCCCTCCTTGATTTTTTTCTTGTGCAAGTCATCAGTTTTGTGCTTCACATGAGAGTCGGATTTCGGCCGCTTGTTGGAGGATTTTGTCGACGCACTTTCAGCGGTAAGTTTGCGCTTGGTGGAAGTCATTTCAAGTGACGCAGACCGCGCTCACTGTTCACACTCCGGACTTGCTCTACAATCTCTGGAGCATCTTCAATCCTCAGTGCTGGCTGGTCTGTGAGTGCGGCGTGCGGGCAGGAAATTTTTGGAGCAAGATCTGCTGCATGTGGAGAGCGCTGGTCCGTGCGCACCAATGGACGTTCTCGGAATACCTCCCCAGCTGGATCAGTCATCAAGTCGCGTCGCGTCAGCAGGGCATGAATATCGCGCCTGGCCCTGGCAGTGCTACCGCACCTTGGTTGTCTCACGATTACCTCCAGTCATTCCACTTTTGCTGCATGTCTTCTTTCAACTCCGTCTTTCACACTTGAGCATGGTTAGAGTCAATCGACGACCAGTCAAACACCATTATCCATATTCAATCCAGGCCTGACGTCAGCGTTGCCATGGAACGCACTCCAGAAAAACCTCCACGACCTGACCCAGCGTGCTTTGCTATTACAGCTGATGAAAGCTTGAGTCCTCGTCGCAGCACCCGAGTGAAAAAACCACCACCGATAACGCCGCGGCGATTCACAAGATTCTTTACACCCAGAAGTACGAATGCTCGCAGTGCGGTGCGGACGTCCAGGGCCGCCTTGCAGGATCTTTCCGGGCCTGCGTTGAATCGCAGAAGAAATGCCCAGCACCACCGCCATGATGGCCCTGGAGTTTTCGATCGGCCCAGATCAAATAAGAAGCGGAAATTCTCAACGACCTCTGCCGTTTCATCGTTGCCGTCTTCCCCGATAAAAAAGCACCATGGGCCCCCCGACAGCCAGGAGCAACCCAATCAGAATGGAGACGAACAACTTGATGGCGGCGCGGACACGGGAGCATTCGACGTATTCATTGACTCCGAAGACGAAGAGAGAGATCGGGATGGAGGATCACCATCACCATCATCACCATTGTCGCGTCGTGCTCGAATACTTCCTCCCATCGTTCAATATCGCTCTCTCGGTACGTCGGCGAGCGTGCTCTCAACCCGGCTTTCAGGCCGACAAAGGGTGAGAGAACCTCGATGCAGCCGGTTGTGGCAACATGAGACTGCCGACTTCTTTAGCTCTCCGGACGATGTGAACGGCAACCAGGGAGCGGGCAGCCCCGTTGTCGCGCTGCCATTCTGCGCGACAAGTTGTAAGACCAATCCTCTTGTTGCGATTGGGGATGAGGAGGGCTCTGTTAAACTGGTGGATTCGGCCAATGCCGACGGGGTCCACTTCAGCGAGACATACCTGACCATGAGACCACACGACAATGCCATCATGGATATGGAATTCTCATCTGACGATTCCTTCCTGGCGACGGCGTCGGGAGATCAGACTTGTCACGTCATCGACATGAGAACGCAGACGTCACTCTATTGCCTCACGGGTCACACCTCCTCAATCAAGCGCGTACAGTTTCAGCCCGGAAGTGGGAACAATGTGCTGGCCACATGTGCGAGAGATGGAGTCATTAATTTCTACGATCTCCGCTGCTCCAACAACGATAGACCCTCCTTCCACCTGCGAACAATGATTCCAACACCGATGTCGGTCAACATCCGTCAGATCTCCTTCATCAACAGCATCCGCGATGCGCATCGACCGACCTGGAAATCCAAGAAAACCCGGGGGAGAACGGCAGGCATGCCGATCCCGGGGCGAGACGACTTCACCGTCACTTCCCTCGCTTTCATCAACGAAGTGCGGCCGCATTTATTGGTCACGACTTCGGACAATGATGCCATTGTCAAGTTATGGGACATGCGCACGACATATCGGCGGAGTACACCGAATCCTGTCTCTTGCACCCGCGAGCCCACAAGCCATGAACATCATCGGAGCTTCGGACTGACCGCCCTGGCCATGAGCTCGGACTCGTCAAGAATTTACACGCTCTGCCGAGACCACCACATCTATACTTATTCAACATCCCATCTTATTATTGGAGATGCACCAGAGCTGTCTCAGCCTTCTTCGCGACCTTTCAGGCCGACGGCGAGCGACCCTGTGAGGCAGGGTCTGGGGCCACTTTATGGCTTTCGCCATCCCAGCCTCCGCGTGTCGACATTCTATCCTCGACTTGCCGTCCGAAAATGCAGTGACTCCGACTGTGAACTTCTCGCGGCCGGCAGCAGTGATGACTGCGCAGTGCTTTTCCCCACCAATGAACGCTATCTGACTAAACATAACCAAATGGCACTCGGCAGCCCGGTGAACCCTGACATTTCCATCTACAACCACGGCACGGCGCTGATCCGCGGTCACGAAAAGGAGGTCACCGCCGTCACATGGACGAGCGAGGGCAACTTGGTCACGGCGGCGGACGATTTTACCGTGCGTTGCTGGCGCGAAGATGCTGCCCGAGCTCGTGACTGTCGGGTCAATGGCGAACAGGAAGGACGCCGGTGGCAGACCGGATGGGCTGACGTGCTTCTCGATGGGTACGATCAGGAGGACTAGAGTGAGAGTAATTAACGAAGTGGACCTGATGGTCCAAATGTACTGCCGAGCAAAGTTGTTCAATACGCAAAGCATGCCTGAGCAAAAAGGTTGTTTGTTGGCAGACCGCCATAGGGCAACCGTGCTCCCCTGCCTGTGCCGGGAGAAAAAGTCTGGTGTACAGTAAAATACAAGAAGTTGGTTCATGACCATAACCTATCATTCCGATTTCATATTGTCATCAAGCAAAAAACAAGTCAGGCAATGCGAGGGACATCTGGGGGACATCTGGGGGACATCTGCTGGATATCTGCAGATGACAAGCAATGTAGCTGCAACGCACTGCGACTGTAGCGGCTTGACCCAGATTCCCGCAGGAAGAGCCTATGACCTTGCTTTTCTGTACATTCCGAGCTCAAGAGGTCAACAAGATGGTGGGCGGAAAGCAAGACCTCACCGACGTGCGCCACCGCACTTGCACTCACGGATCATGCGTTTCAACTCGGCGTTCTCCTGCAGCAGCTTGTAGTTTTCCTCCTCGGCGCGTAACAGGGCGGCCTTGTACTGCTCGACGCCGCCTCCAGAACTGACCATTGAGGAGGTCGTCATTGAGCCCGATGTAGGTGGTCGCTTGCGGGACCCCGCTGAGCTGGATGTCAGAGGTCTGTTTTCGTCGGTTCTCGACGTCTGGACATTCACAACCTGGTCAGGGTCCTGCTCCGACAGGATGCCCACCAGCCCAGGGCGACTCTTGTTTCGACGGCTAAAGCTCCGGCCCAGGCTGGGAAAGAGGCGAGGTGCGTCCCGGGTTCTCATGCTGCCCGTGAGCGCGGGAGCCTCTCGAATCGTTCCGGCCGACCGGGACAGGCCCGGCAGGAGTTTGGTGGGCGACAGGGCGCGCCGAGGTGCTTCGTGCTCGATCCGGAGCGAGTCTAGGATGGTGGATGCGGCCGGCTCCATCTCACAGATCTCGGCGATGATTTTGCGAGCCTTTTCCAGCGTGCGGATGGCCGCGGTGAACGTCGAGGGGATATGCGGCATCATGGTGTCGATGTAGAGTCCATAGCGTGATATCCGTTGCGCCGGTTCCATCAGGAGTGAAGGTGCCTGTTGAATCGAGCTGGTGCCGTCCTTGAGGAATTGATCGAGGTTCGACGAGATCTGAGAGTGGAGGTCGAGGTATTCGCGGTACGGCATGGGAAACTTGGGGACATGCTCGAGGAGAACCTTCGCAAATGTGTAGATGCCCATCGGGTCTTTGACGCTTTGTGAAAGTTCGGCATTGTATTGAGCCTGGTCGAGGAAATTCAATGCCGAGTCTTCCGAGTTCTGCAAGGCCGTTTCGATGTCATCGAGGAAAGCCACGTTCAAATCTTTGATGTGATCCAGAAGGCCCGGGAATTGAAGCATCGCATTCATCGCTTTCTGATTTCGCGAGCTGGAAAATTTCGAGCTCAACGACTTGGGCGTTCGTCCATGGTTGGTGACAAGATCGATAAGTTCTTGTAACCTCGAAATATACCGATCCTCCGTGTCGACGAATTCACACATCTTGAATCGCAAGGATTCTAATTGTTCCAACGTGTGTTTTCGGAGAGTGGGCTGGGAGGATGATGGTGTCCTCCTCGTTTGGGCGCTTGGTGTCCGTCGCGATGGCGTCGGCATGTGTCCCCCTTTCAGAGCCCCATTCCCCGCCCCGTCCGAGGGCAGAAACGACGGTCGTGTCTTTCGTATCGACGCCAGCGGTCGGATGGGTACCACCGGGCTTGACGGTCGCTCTTTCGAGAATGGCCGAAGCGCTTCAATGACTTCTTCTACGTTGATCACCTTGCCCATCCGGCAGGTGACCTGTGCGGCATGTGTCTGACCCCATCGGTGACCGACACCGTGATGTATGTTTTCGTCTTCGATGGCACTTTTGACTTCGCTCGGGACTTCCGAGAAGTACCGGCAGAGCGCAAACGCGATCCCTCGGCACACATCATCGCGCTGTTTGTCTTCAGGAAGCTTGTGGACGGCCGAGTAGTAGCTGCTGTTCGGTGCGACCGAAAACGCGCCAAAGCTCTTGAATCCAGCGGCACTGAGAATCGTCGTCCGTATTCTTGACGTCGATGCAAGCGAGCCAACCGACTGCACCGGCCAGTAGAAGACAAGGATGCGTGGAAGGTAGGGGCGATCTTCGGCGTAGTAGACCGTCGGGGTGTCTGAAGGACTGAGGATGGCCGATAACGCGGCCAGGTTGCCCGTCTTAGACATGGTGCACCGACGCTTCCACCACTCAGGGGACAACCACCTTCATCGCATGTACATTCAGACGCTGAGAGCAGACACGATCGTAGAATCCCAGTCAACACAGCCAGGCCTGAGCTCGAACGGGCATAATCGGGCGCGGGAACAGGATGTGAAGCAGTCGGCCAAGAAGTGATAATGACACACACCCCTAATACAAGGTTGTCTGGTTAATGCATCGGTAGCGGATACTGAGGTACTCGTCAATGACCAGCACTCACTCAGTCGAGAGATGGCCAGCCAGAGGGTCAGGTATTTACTATTGCCCGTAACAGGCAAGCTTGGCAAAGCCACCACGCACCCTGTAACACGGGTCAACCTTTCTCCGTTCCGCAGTATCACCACCAATTGCATGACCCATTCAATGTCTGCATCCAGTCCACAGGTATGAAAGCCGGTCGGACAGGGTCAGGACAGATCCGCACCTTCGAGAAGAAAGTAGCAACGGCACGGAAACTGTTCTCACCGACCTTGACAAGCTCGAGGATGAAGTCGAGAACGTCCGTGTCAGCCCGCCCGCGATCCGAATGCTCAGGCCGCCTCCGGAGGGAAGGTTTTGATGTCAGCTTATTGACTGGAGATCTGTCCAGTGATTACGGAGGGCAGAACACCGATCCCGATTTTACGCTACGGCCAATCACCACGGACTGGCTCGACGGCGCCGTTACCTAAGCCGCAACCCAGCGTTATCTACAGTCGCCGAACATACGCTCCTGGAGGCTCCGGCTGTGTGTGAGAGAAAAAGAGTGGAGGGGAGGGAGGGCGCTGCCCTTTCCTTCGCCCTCGGCTTCGTCACGTACTTTTCCTGTACCTTGCGGACCCTGCTGTTCTTGTCGTCATAGTTGGGGCGACCCTGACAGGAGCTGCTCTTCTCATTGGTAAATGACTTCGGTAAGACCTAACACGCGTCAAACCCAGCAGAAAATAGCGCCCCGCGTTTCCCCTCGTGTTGTCATTGTTGTCTGATCATGCGTCTGGAGCCTCTGGATGGAGCACCAGGTTCGTACTGCCATGCACGCCCTTGTGCCGGCGGTGCCAGCTAAATGACCGTGGACTGAGGGGACCGTGGGAGTGGACGAAAGCTAAGCAGTTCTGCCTGGTGACTTAGCTCAGCCATCGGGCGAAGTTCCCAAATTATCCGTGATTGGCAACTGGTCCTTACTCCTCCGGCAAGGAAGTGGGACCTGACAATTATAGGTTGAACGTGACCTTCGAGACGGAGTTGTATTTGCTCACTGGTCCTCTATATATCTCCCCTGCCTTAGCCAGCCTGCTGTCATTTCACACATCGTACCATCTGGACTGCTGATCAAACCTTCTCAGACATGGAAGCGCCGGAACAGATTGCGGGCGTCCCCATTCTGGACATTCGTCGAGACCAGTCCGACAAGTCCTTGTTAGAGATTGTGACTCGGTCCCTCCAGCCAGTCAATGGCCAGCCCAAAACACTGCCGAGCTTGCTACTCTATGATGGTATCAGAGTTCTCGAGGGATCCGGTCCACGCTAAGTCATTGCAGAGAAAGGATTGAAGCTTTTCGAAGAGATCACGTATCTAGATGAATATTACCTCACCAATGCCGAGATCGAGACCTTGCAGACGCACGCCAGTGAGATTGCCGACCGACTCCCACATGGCGTTCGGCTCGTGGAACTTGGGAGCGGGTATGTATGACAATGCGGGATGATTGTTCCCCGTCAAATCAAAGTTTGACATGTCATTTCCGGGGTCGTCCGCCTGCATCTCGGCGACCTTACTTGGGCTAAGACGTGGACAGGAACCTTCGAAAGATCAACATCCTTTTGCAAGCCTTTGAGAAGGCCAAAAAGGAGGTCGAGTACTACGCCTTGGACGTGTCTGTCCCGGAGCTGAAGCGAACCTTCTCCAAGCTTGACACAAAGGCCCATAAATATGTCACATTCTATGCTTTGCATGGGACGTATGATGACGGGCTTGCCTGGTTGGCAAGATCTGACCCGAAGGAAAAGCCGATCGGTGTCATGACGATGGGCTCGTCGCTCGGTAACTTCACTCGCGACGAAGCTGCCCAATTTCTGCTCAGCTTCAAGAAGGTGCTCGGACCGGCGGATTTCATGCTGGTTGGACTGGATGCTTGTCAAGATCCGAAGCGAGTTTTCCACGCGTATAATGATGCGAAGCATACCACCGAGAAATTCTATCGAAATGGCCTGGACCGTGCAAACTTGCTCCTCGGCTATGAGGCCTTTCGGCAAGAGGACTGGGGAATCGAGGGTTTCTACGATGAACGGCAGAATAAACACCAAGCATCGTATGTCGCCTTGGCCTCTGTCAAAACAAAGGACTTTGAGTTCGAACGGGGCGAGAAGATCCATTTCGAAGACGCGTTCAAGTATTCGGAAGAGGAAAGCGATCGGTTGTGGCAAGCTGTCGGACTCATCCCGCAGATGGCCTTTGGCAATGCCAAAGGAGACTATCGTAAGTCCACTGACGTCTCACATCCATTTCTAACAGGTCCCTTCAGACGTCCATTTATTGTCTCCTTCCATCATCGACTTTCCAGACCAGCCGACGTTGTATGCGTCCTCACCCATTCCCTCACTGGATGATTGGCAGAGGCTGTGGGCGGCTTGGGACACCGTCACCAAGTCGATGGTGCCCAAAGAGGAGCTGTTGAACAAGCCGATCAAGCTGCGCAACGACTTGATCTTCTACCTCGGCCACATCCCAACTTTCGCTGGTAGGTCTGGGGGCACCAGAGAATATCCTTCTCAGCTGACCTGTGGGGAGATATCCACTTCACGAAAGCGACTACCTCTCAGCCGACGGACCCTGCCTATTACGCGACCATTTTCGAGCGAGGTATTGATCCTGGTAAGTTCGCAGCAGGTGTCCTGTCCCGTCTTCTGGGACCGAGGCTGATGCAGACGTTTAGACGTTGACAATCCCGAGGTGTGCCACGACCACAGCGAGATTCCAGAGAGTTGGCCTCCCCTGAAGGAGATCTTGGATTATTCATACCGTGTCAGGGCGAGGATCACCGAGAGCATCCAATCTGGCCAAGCATATACCAATCGAAAGCTCGGTCGCCGGCTGTGGATTAGCTATGAGCATGAGGCCATGCATTTGGAAACCTTCCTCTACATGCTTCTCCAAAGTGAACGCGTTCTCCCCCCACCAGGCCTCCAGCGACCGGATTTCAAGAAGATGGCGGCCGAAGCTCGCTCAAATCGGGTCGAGAACAAGTGGCAGCGCATTCCTGCCGCTCAAATCAAGGTTGGTCTCGATGATCCGGAGAATGACCTGGGACCCGACCGGTATTTCGGGTGGGACAATGAAAGACCGGCCCGCACCGTCACTGTCCCGGCCTTTGAAGCCCAGAGCAGGCCGATCAGCAACGGCGAATATGCTCATTTCCTGGAGTCGACCCATTACGAATTCCTTCCGGCTTCGTGGATCACGGTCAAGGGCGCCACCGCAGATGTGGCGAATGGCATCAACGGCACTCATTCTCACCTGAATGGGGCCGACAAGTCGCCCAGTGTCCTGAAAATGCCCAGCGATTCGTTTGTGCAAGGCAAAGCGGTGCGGACCGTCTACGGGCCAGTGCCGCTCGAAGATGTCCTTGACTGGCCCGTGATGGCATCCTACGACGAGCTGGTCGCTTACGCGAGATGGTCTCACGGCCGAATTCCTACAATGGAAGAAGTCCGAAGCCTCTATCACCATGTTGAAATCAAGAAGCGTGACGCTGAAAAGGTTAGTACGCTGATCTCGGCGGTGAACGGGTGAGTCGGGTTCCAGGCCGGTTGAGGCAGAAGGACGAGCTGACCTTGAATAGTCACCTCTTAAATGAAGGTGTAGAAGAGACACCACCACCCAACGGTTTCTCCTCGGGAGATGCCAATGGCAATACCCCTCGTCTTCGTCCTACCGACCTCTACATCGACCTCAGCGGCTGCAATGTCGGCTTCAAGTCCTGGCATCCAACCGCCGTGACGGGTCGTGGCGGGGAGCTTTGCGGTCAAAGCGACCTCGGTGGTCTGTGGGAATGGACGAGCACGCCATTGGCTCCTTATGACGGCTTCAAAGCGATGGATATCTACCCCGGATATACCGCCGATTTCTTCGATGGGAAGCACAACATCTGCCTCGGAGGAAGCTGGGCCACAGTTCCTCGTATATCCGGCCGGACGACTTTTGTCAACTGGTACCAAAGAAGCTATCCGTTCGTGTGGTGTACGGCGAGACTAGTCAGGGACATCGCCTGAGGACGGCCATGCAGTCTCCCTGACCAACCGAGGGTATTATTGACTGCGGCAGCGAACCGGTAAGCTTTCGACTGGTCAAGGTCGTGACGTGCCATGGCTTGGAATCACTCTGTGGTCCCTAGGAAGATGGACTGTTGGTTGTTGGGCTGATGCCACCCGAACACGCTCCTTAACACGCCTCAGGAATGCACGAAAATAGGGATAATGATGATTTATGTCCACTCTTTACCTTACAGGGTTCAAACTCAATCCCATTATTGGTCGACTGGAGGTCTGAAGGCTCGAGTCTAGCATCCCCTCTGCATTCGAATATGTTGCCCTGGCTCCAATGAAATGTCCCACGGCATCGGTGTTCTTCACGCGTTCCCTTGTCATGAAAACACGGTCTGGAACACAACCTGCTTTCATGATGAATTATTTGCATCAATCCATCCCATGTTGACACCCCGTCTTGACCTCAGCAGGTCTACGGAACAGAACTTAGCCCGCAAGGACACGTCCTCAAAATGGACCCTCTGGCTCCTGCCAGTATTTTTCGATGGGAAACATCGTCGGGCCTCGGTAGGCGTCCCCTAAGGTGTCAGGTCACACGACTGATCATTGTGTAGAGCATAGCTGCTTTGCCTGTGCGATGAAAATGAGTAATCCCAAGGCCCGCCAGCAATGCTACGGCATTCACTCCATACCCTGCAGTCGATACCATCAGACCATGCACGCCATCGGCACAAGCCACAACTGCTTCGCGTGTATTCAGGCCGATAAGCTTCATGAGAACAGGCATCGGAAGGTGCGTTCCAATTCTGGTGCCGTCATCGCGGATATCAGGATGCACCAAGAGCTCACCGCTGAGGCGAGATAGATCGCGGAACTCCTGGTCGAATACAGAGAAGCCGGTGAAGACGATGTCGAACCTGGCTGCAGCAGCTCTCGAAAACGAGCCGTTCTAAGGGAAAGACACGTCAATGTACCAGCTCAGGCTCCACACCGAGAGGGACAACGTGACGACGACGGCGACGGCGACGACAACGACGATGATGACGCTGCATCGTTTATTATTGGCACCTCGTCTCTCTCCATTGCCAGCGAATCGACTCAGCAGAAGCTGACCAAAGCTGAGCTGCGCACCCAAAAAAGAGCAGCCAAAAACACAAAGTCACAGCGGAAAGCGACCAAGAATCAGGCCAAGGTTAAGATCTCCGTGCGCACCGAGGACGTCGAGAGGGTCAGAAAAGTCCTGCACGGTGATCAAGAAGACCAGACCGGCGGTAAAGGCCATCCGCTGGCAACGGACAAGACCATCGAGCAGGTCATCGAAAGGAATATGTCGTTTGTGGCCAACATCCAAGAGCATAAACGATACTTGCTTCAGTCGGTCGCCGGGCGCAGGAAATCAGACAAGGAAAAGAAGAGACTGAATAGAATGAGAAGAGTCAGCGAGCATCGTGGAGGTTGCGGCGGCAGGAGCAACGTCGGTCACATTGTTGACGACATCACCGAGACAGAGGACCTGATCAACGCAATCCTGATCAAACTCGGCGTCCCAGTCTCCACTGGCAACGGCAAGAAGGGGGGAATTTCCACCTGCTCTTCCTTTTCGTCGCGGACGCCCAAGCCCACGACTCCGAAGCCCAACAGCAAAGGGCCCTCCGCCCGTGACGCGATCGTTGAGAAACTCAAGGATGCGATCACCGAGGACCTGGAGAAGCATGAGAATGAGCAGCGACAGACCTGCGTGCGCGCCGGCGGGTTCTGGCGATATGTGGGGAAGCCGGTATTTGAGCGCATGACCGAGGTCGCAAGTCGGATTGACTGGAAACTGGCGAGCTCATGACACCAGCCACAGTAGGGGCCGGGTCAACGGCAGCCTCAGCGGCGACGTACAATGCTTGAAGACTCTTCCCTCACACCCCTTTTAACAGAAATAGGGGCACGGCATGAAGTGTGTTGTGGTGCCGGAAACGAACTGGATGGGCTGGAGTTTGGGGGACAAATATGGGCTGCATCATTGGTCGAATTGGAACTGACGGCCAGTCCGTTGGAAACATGGCGGATAAAGGATGGCCTGACTGACGGTATGAGTTTATTCGACTTGGTCTACTACATAGCGTCGTCATTTCCTGGTCTGTGTGACAGAAAGCACTGACATGGGAATGGCACTGAACGTTGCTTCTCAGTCGGTGTATTGAACTAGCTGAACGCAAGATGGTCGTTGGAGGCCATCCTGAGTCGACCTAGGTCCGGCCGCAAGCTGATCATGAACCTTCCACTTTGCGGTGCTCCACCTTGATGAGGGTGTGCGTAGAGGTGCTTGCACTTTGGAGCTTGAATTTCTTCCTTTCTCCCTTCGTAGCCGACGATATGAGATCTCAAGGCTCATGTCCGGATTCTTCTCATACAGTGGGTGTTGAAGGTCTCGCTGCCATGTCTCGCTCACCCCGGGGCCGGTATATCCTCCGGCGTGTTCCAGAAGGCTTCTAACCTTCTGAACGGATGTATGTTGTGTTCTTCAGGCCGACTTCGAGATAACAGTAACTCTCGTGGCCAAAAGGTCGGATGAGTTGGTAGAGCTGTTCATCCTTCAAGAGCGGTCATGTACCCTCCTCAGTTGGATTTCTGCCGGACACCTCCGTCGTGTGGGAGGGTATTCAGAGAAGTGAGATGTCCACGAGACCACAAGTCGGGGTCTCAACCACACCCGAATCAGGGCTAAGCTTCGCTCACCAGTTCAACGACAGGGGAGCAAGCGATGGAAAGGACTAGAGAGTAGTCCTCCGCCAAGGTCCGTTGCTCTCTAACTCTTTTCAGATCCCTTCAGGACAGGTTTGGCTTCTTCAAAACCAAGGAGATATCCGATCACGCCCCTCGGCTTAGGTACGGGGCACTCTCTCGCTTCTTTCTCCAGAACTTCTGCCTCTTGCTGGAGCTGCTGGAATAATGCTGCTTCTTCTTCCAACGTCTTCGATTGCGGAATACCCATGTTCCCCACCTTCATCGGCACCTCCTCCATAGGAGATTCTGGAGACGTCTCCTGCCTCGGCTTCCTGCGGATCGGTCGGCCCTCAGAGTCAAGGAGCCTTTGCGCGTCCGCGTGTCCCCTTCTTGGTCTCGGGCAGGGAAAGACGTGTGGAATGCCGACGACGACGAAGGACGCTAGTAGGGTGCCAACGAAAAGCGTAGATGTGGCGGTAGAACGCGGATGGAGGTGTGGAGGCATTGTGCCCAACACGTTCAGTCCTCGATGCTGTATGGACTGTGACTGCCTTGACGCGAGCTTCAATGAAAATGCATCGGCACTGGCATCACAGTTTACAAGGGAGGCATGGCCTAGCGGGACTGAATAAAGCAACAATGTCGAAGCTCTCAGCGAGCGAGGAGCTTCTTCAGAATAATCTTCTAGGAGACCCGTCAGGTGCAGAATTAGCTCTTCAAGCATTGGAGCTCCGGCTCGGCCGGTACGGCAAGGTATAGGACCGCCAAGTGCAATGAATATTTTTCCCCTTCCTGCGGGGACCCATTCTTGTACAGCACGTGAACCCGCGTCTTGCATCATTTGAGCCGTGGCTAATCAGCACGTCCAGTCGTGAGCCCGCACCATCTCCCACCCTCGACATCCAGGACTTTGACGCCGTCGCTAAGTGCAACTGGCCCTAGATCAAATCACCCGGTGGTGGCCTTTTTCCCACGGTTCGGGTTTGGAGGGCCGCCCCTATAGGCGCACCCCGGATGCAGGAAAGACTCGCTTGAAGGCCTTCTGACGCATGATGAGCGACTTAGACAAGTACGTCAGAGGATGAGAGAGCCAGCAGCAGATCATGCGCTGTCTGCTTGTGTACACGGGTCCTGACGATTCCCAGAGCCATTGCGCAGTTGCGCGCGTGCCGACCGATCCCAGAGCCCCAGGTGCGCGAACTCTGCTACAAGGCGCGCGAACTGCTCATCGAAGAGGGAAACGTGGTGACAGTCGACGCTCCGGTGACGATATGTGGCGATATACATGGCCAGTTCCACGATCTCATGGAACTGTTCCGGGTCGGCGGCGACGTGCCTGACACAAACTACCTGTTCATGGGCGATTTCGTCGACCGGGGCTTCTACTCTCTTGAGTCCTTCCTGTTACTCCTGTGTCTCAAAGTCCGGTATCCGGACCGAATCACACTCATCCGCGGCAACCACGAGTCGCGACAGATCACAACCGTGTATGGCTTCTACGACGAATGCATACGCAAGTACGGCAGTGCCAATGTGTGGAGGTACTGTTGTGAAGTCTTCGACTACCTCGCCTTGGGCGCCCTGATTCTCGGCGCCACCACTGACGTCCCTCCGCCGGGACCATCGTCATCTTTCCACGAGGCCACTCAGTCCACGGTCTTGCCGGCCGAGGATGAAGAAGTCGAGTCGGAAGTGCTGAACGCCAACGGAGAAGTGCTGAACAAGATGCTGCGACGGCAATTCTCTGGTCTCTCGCTCGACTCGCGACGAAGCAGCGGCACACGAATCTCTCCGGCACCGGACATGGATCCTCCCTCGACGCCCGACCATCCGCCATCCAGCCTCCCGTCACTGTCTCAAGGCCCATCGTCCCAATCGCTCTTCCATCCTCCCACCTCGACCACGGGCGCCGTCCTCTGCGTGCACGGCGGCCTCTCTCCGCTGATCGAGACGGTGGATAAAATCCGGCTGATCGACCGCAAACAGGAAGTGCCGCATGAAGGGGCCATGTGTGACCTTCTCTGGTCCGACCCGGACGAGATCGAAGGCTGGGGTCTGTCGCCCCGAGGCGCCGGCTTCCTGTTTGGAGCCGACATCGTCCGGCACTTCAACCACAACAATGACCTGTCGTTGATCGCCCGAGCCCACCAGCTCGTCATGGAAGGCTACAAGGAGATGTTTGACAAGTCCATCGTCACCGTGTGGTCGGCACCCAACTACTGCTACCGATGTGGCAACGTCGCCGCCATCCTCGAGCTCGGCGAAGATGGCGGCCACGGCGGGTGCATCGCCCGCGCCAACGGTGACCAGGGCCGTCGCGAACCCGTCGGCGGCGACGGCCAGGGCGGAGGCCAGGGCGTGCTCTGGAACCTCGCGACGCCTGGCCGAAGATATAGGGTCTTTGAGGCGGCCCCTCAGGGCACCAGAGGAATGCCTGCCAAGAAACCCGTCGGCGAATATTTCTTATGACCACTGTTGTGACCACCGCGCGGCAGTGATGATTCCAGGAGCATCGCAATCATGTGCATTTCGAACGGCTGGACCACGAAACGAAGGAGGTCAAATGTGTGGCGACGGCGCGGATGCCGTCGCCGAGACGAATCATATCCGGCCGCATTCAAGCAAGGCGTCTGGTGTCTGGATTCGCCGGTGTATTTATTTCATGATCGGGCACAGCATATACCCACACTATTATGTCGGTGAGAACATGGTTTCAAGGTATCAGGCTGGATTTATCGGTCAACGATGGGGCGGATAGGATAGATGACAATGGCAAGGTGGTCTCGGATGAAAGAAAGAGCAGAGATGTCGCAGCGGCCAGAAGACATTCAGCGCTCAGAATGAAGGTCACGATCGAATCGGCGAGAGATTCGATTCCATCTCGTCAAAACAGGTCTGCTGCCGGCCAGTGTCCAGAACGACGCCGGCCGAAGCCGCTCCTCCTCTTCCTTCTCCTCCTCCACTCTCAGACTGATCTATCGCCTACCTTTCTTCCCGCTGCCAGACCCTGGTCCGAGGCCGGATTCCTCCTTGACCTTTTCTAACAGCTGTCTGGCTTGGCGTTCCCTCCTGTCGAAACCGCCGTTGAACTGACTGGGCAGCATCCGAGCGCTATTGGCATGGTCATCTGCGAACTCCGGCCCGGTCCAACCGTTGTCCTGGCAAAGACTGATGGCCTCCTCGAGTAAACCGGTGCCGATACCCTTCCGTCGGTATCTATTTTTCACGGTCCAACCTCGGATCAGGCCCTTGACCGGAGCATTCTTGGCCCAGCTGCTCTGCCGCTTCTTCTTTGGACTCGAATTGCCATGATTCGTCCCGGGCCCTTCACGGACGCCCCGGATGACAAGGGCTCCAATGGCTTCGTCGCCGAATCGGGTGATTAATATCTCGTCCACATCACCAACGACGTCATCGTCTTCTCGGCCTTGATCCAGCCACTTCCAGGTTCCGATCTTTTCAGCCTCGTCAATGTATCCGCGACTCAGCCATCGAATCGTGATCAGAACGGCCATCAGGGTACCGCAGAAGGTGGTTCCAATCAGGGCCCAGTCTGAGCGTGCGCCTCGGTACCAGTGTTGATAAATCAACCCCAACAGCAGGACAAGAACGGCCAGAGTGATCGGGTGGAAAATGATGGCACGAGAAGCCAGCTGACGCTGCTGGGCCACGGAATCGGCGACGAGGCGAAGCCCCTCGACCCTGTCGTCTTCCGACACGGCCAACGCCGTCGTCAGAGAGGGAACGTCGGCCAAAGGGTCGGCAGAGCGAAGCACGCTGGCATCAGAGTCCGCCCCCTGCGGTGCGAGCGGCATCGGGGACGGCGGAGGCAAAGAGCCCGTCGAGGACGCCATATTGACGGGGCGTAAAGAGTCGGGAGTATTGGTCAGCGAAGTGGGTGCCGAGTCGACATCGAGATTGAGGTTGGCGCGCAACGTGGTCAGGAAGGCTAGAGGATGGGAGTAGTCAGAAGACTCGCCCTTCTCTGCCGGTGAGGACGGCAGCCGTGTGCTCACCTGCAGACGTCTTGAAACCCGGAATGCGGTCACCGACAGCAAAGGCGCTGGTCCCGGTCTCGTGGAAGAGGGCCGCCGACGAGGTGTAGGAGATGGCAGATTTGGCCGCGAGAAAAGAGGAAACCGATCCGCTGCTGGTGCCAGCGACGGTCGACGAGGACGAGGGCGAATTACGAATCGGAGGGGAGACGTAAAGGTGGTCGGGCGGTTTGAGGTATTGGTGCCGACCCATGGGGTGAAAACGTGCCCGCAGGCATTATTTATTATAGAGAAAAATTGGGAAAGGCGAGCACCGGCCAGGTGACGTAACGTGGCCAGAAGCGCAAGGACCCGACAAGTGGAGGCGCAGAAGAAAGCTCCAGCAACCAAATCACAACAGATTCGCTAGTCGACCGACGGACACGAGAGAGGAGGTCTAGAGGAGAGCAGAGAGCGGGCACGACGCGGGTTTAGTAGCTGGGATCAGAGCACGTTTGCAATTACGCAGTTGAGACTGGTCATTCAGCAATGCCCAGCCACACGCGTTCTGGGGGTGACCGACAAGTTATTTGTTCCGCTTATCAAGGGCGCCAGCAAACCCTCTCCGTTTCACCATTGCACCATAGGCCGTGCCAAGGGTGTGCGATATTAGTCCTGCTGACCATTGGGCCGCTGGGGCGAGAGGGCTCATCTTGTCCTGTTCCTATCACGCCTCTCTATCATGAGACCGGACCGGGGGTCGCCAAAAGAAGAAAAATAACAATAATGGCTGGACGAGGAGTCTAACAATGTCTACGGACGTCCGTGGTATATCATCTCTCTTCAGCTGTTCATCCGCAGGAAGATGCGCCTCTCTCTATGGGCACACTGGGGAGAAAAACAGGAGCGTCATCTCGTCATGCGGTCGTCGTCCGGGGCGTGGTCTTCCTGCTCAATAGGACCGTCCAAACAGACACCACGCTTCTGCCGTCCGCGAGCAGTTGGGGTTGGTACACTTGGTCACGCCCTTCTCAATGCCCGCTGGCTGGTCGAACGGAATACAGAGACTCTTGGCTCCCATGCTGGGTGCGCGCTCGTCCTGGGGCACGCCGCTCTGCTCCTCGGCCTTCCGCGCGCTCAAGTCCTTGATCTGGTCCTCGCACTCCTCGGTCAAACAGTGCGGAATCAAGCACACGTTCTTGTCGTTCAGCGAGGGGACAAAGTCGTCCCAGTTGGTAATCTGCTTGACGTGTGCGTCGTACTTGGCCTTGGCGCGGTCATACAGGTCTTTCTGGATCGTGTCGAGCAGCACGGGGACGGCGGTGGCGAGTTCGCTGATGGCGATCTGGCTCTTGCTCTCCTCCTTGGGGACGTCCCGCCTCGATGCCGTCACGTACTGGCCCTTACTCTCGCCCGGACCAAACTCCAGTCGGACAGGAACGCCTTTGAGTTCCCAATCGTTGAACTTCCATCCGGGCGAATAGCCCTCGCGGAAATCGGCCTCGACGCGGAGATGGACGGCCTGGAGCGTGTCTTTCAAGCCCTTGATCTCCTCGAACAAAGCCTGTTTCTCCTCTTCGGTGGTCCTGGCCGTGATCCCCACCGGGACAATGACCACCTGCGTTTCGACGACGCGAGGGGGGATCACCAAGCCGCGGTCGTCCCCGTGGATCATCACCATGACACCGATGACTCGGGTCGACAGCCCCCAGGAGTTTTGCCACACGTAGAGCGGTTCCTTCTTCTCTTCCTCGGTCTTGGCGTTGGGATCCTGCACCGTGATGCCAAACATCTTGCTGAAGTTCTGTCCGAGGCAATGAGACGTCCCGCCCTGGATGCCGCGCCCGGTGGACGGGATGTACGCTTCCACCGTGGTTGTGTAGAGCCCACCCGCGAACCGTTCCTTGTCTGTCTTTCGGCCTTTGATGACCGGCACCGCCAGCAGCTCCTCATACACGGCGGCATAGTGGTCGAGAATCTCCAACACCTCCTTGCCGGCCTCTTCGGCGGTCAGATAGGCCGTGTGGCCTTCCTGCCAGTGGAACTCGCGCGTGCGCAAGAATGGTTGTGGATGCTTGAATTCCCATCGCACCACCGAGTTCCACTGATTGAGTTTCAGAGGAAGATCTCGATAGCTCTGGATCCATTTGGCATAGTAGGGATACATGACCGTTTCCGACGTGGGCCGGATGGCGATCTTCTTCTCCAGCTTCGTACTTCCTCCATGCGTCACCCACGCCACTTCGGCTGCGAATCCTTCAATGTGGTCTTTCTCCCGGTTCAGCACGTCCTCTGACACAAACAGGGGGAACGAGCAGTTCTTCACGCCCATTTTCTTGATCTTGTCGTCGAACCACGCATGAATCTCGTCCCAGATGAACTGTGATGCCGGCTTGAGAATGTAGCACCCCGAGATGTCGTAGTAGTCGAGCATGTCCCCTTTGAGCAAGACTTGCTGGTACCATTCCGAGAAGTCGACGTCCTTGGAGACGTCGATCCCTATGAGAGCCGCGCCCTCCATCTTTTTCTTCTTGCCCGACTTGGCCGCGGGGGCCTTGGCTTCCGCCTTGCCTATCGCCTTCTCGGGCTTGCCCTTGTTTTGAATCTTCTGCTCCGCCTCCATCTTGGTTTCTTTGGCGCGGGTAGGGAGTGCGTCCGTCGACGGTCCTCGGGAATGAGACATAGTACGGGGGCCGTCTTCAACACCCAAGGGAACGTACTACGAGGATAATATCGTCAGTCTGTGGGATCGTTGGTGAGTGTTGGACTCACGGGGGATCCCAGAATATTCCACGGCGTTGAAAGTGTGACTCCTCGACAGCCCCCCCGCGATTTGATCTGGGTGGTCGTGTGAAATCTTGGCGGGTCAATCTGTGCCTGGACACTCACCCAGACAACGCCGCTTTGAAGAGCCGTCTCGCGGCGCACGAGGTCGCAGCAGTAAGCGTTGAAGGTGCACCGGTCCTGAATGCTATCACCTCGTCCTTGCGCTGGTCAGGATATCGCTTCCGAAACTGCGGCCTGGCCGAAATTACACAACCAGATCTGAAGGACGGGTATTAGCGGTAATATATACTGTATATTACCGCCTAACCTTCCATACACAGTTTCTCGGGCCTTGTTTGAACAGCAAATATATCCAACCTGGAGATATTTTCCAGACGCCACCGACCATCTCAGGCTTCCACGTTCGCCCGCAGAGTACTGCGACCATGACGGGGATCTTTGAAGCGCCTCGCAATGCAGGCACGTTGTTCCTTGGAGGTCAAAAAATTAGTGGCGCCGACATCCGGGATCAAAATGTCCTGGCCACGCAGGCGATCGCGAATGTGGTCAAGAGTTCCTTCGGACCATCCGGGCTGGACAAGATGATGGTCGACGACATAGGAGATGTGACGGTGACGAATGACGGGGCGACCATCCTCAGTCTGTTGGATGTGGAGCATCCCGCCGGCAAGATTCTCGTCGACCTGGCCCAACAACAGGACCGCGAGGTCGGCGACGGGACGACATCCGTCGTTCTCATCGCGGCCGAACTGCTGCGGAGAGCGAACGAGTTGATGAAGAATCGCATACACCCCACGGTCATTATGACCGGCTACCGACTGGCGCTCCGAGAGGCCGTCCGGTACATGCAAGAAAACATCAGCACCAAGGTGGAGACGTTGGGGAGAGAGAGTCTGATCAACATCGCCAAAACATCCATGTCCAGCAAGATCATCGGGGCGGATGCCGACTTCTTCGCCAACATGGTGGTCGATGCCATGCAGGCGGTCAAGTCGGTCAACCCACAAAAGAACGAGGTCAAATACCCAGTCAAAGCGGTCAACATTCTCAAAGCGCACGGCAAGAGCGCGACCGAGTCTATTCTGGTCAAAGGCTACGCTCTCAACTGCACGGTGGCCTCACAGGCGATGAAAACCCGGATTACAGAGGCGAAGATTGCCTGTCTCGACATGAATCTGCAAAAGGAACGCATGAAACTGGGCGTGCAGATCACCGTCGAGGACCCCAACCAGCTCGAAAAGATCCGAGAGCGCGAGACCGGGATCGTGCTGGAAAGGGTGGAAATGATTCTCAAAGCGGGCGCCAACGTGGTGCTCACGACCAAAGGCATTGACGATCTGGTGCTGAAGCTGTTCGTCGAGCGCGGAGCCATGGCCGTCCGGAGATGCAAGAAGGAAGACCTCCGACGGATCGCCAAGGCCACGGGGGCGACCCTGATCAGCACGCTCTCCGATCTCAACGGCGACGAGAAATTCGACAAGGAGTCTTTGGGTCATGCCGATGAAGTCGTCCAGGAGCGCATCTCCGATGACGAGTGCATCTTGGTCAAGGGGACCAAGGCGTTTTCCTCGGCCTCGATCATCCTTCGCGGATCCAACGATTACCAGCTCGACGAGATGGAACGGTCCATTCACGACTCCCTGTCGGCCGTGAAGCGGACCCTGGAGTCGGGCAGCATTGTTCCGGGAGGGGGTGCCGTCGAGACGGCCTTGCACATTTACCTCGAAGAGTTTGCCGTGACCGTGTCGTCGCGTGAACAGCTGGCCATTGGCGAATTCTCCCAGTCTCTGCTGATCGTGCCCAAGACGCTGGCCGTCAATGCCGCCAAAGACTCGTCAGAGTTGGTCGCTCAACTCCGCGTGCGGCATGCGCTGAGCCAGAGAGTACAAGAAGGAGACGCGAATGAAAAGGAGAGGGACATTGCCAAAAAGCGGCAGTACAAGAACTACGGTCTCGACTTGATGCGGGGGAAGGTGGTCGATGTGGTGAAAATGGGTGTCCTCGAACCCACCATGAGCAAAGTGAAGCAGTTGAAGAGTGCGGTGGAAGCATGCATCTCCATCATGCGAATTGACACGTTGATCAAACTGGACCCGCCAGAACAGCGAGACGATGACGATGGCCATGGGCACTGACGGCCCTTGAGCCGTGAGTGATGAGTGTGCACGCCAGCTTCGCGAGAAACGGCATGTGGTGATCGTGGCCACGATGACTCACCATCCGGGCTGAAGCTGGTGGTCGTGTGCAGCCGCCGAGGGCCCGCCCAAGGAGACCGGGTTCGAAGCAGGTCGGGCCAAATGCCACCACCCCGTGGAAGATTGTCCAACCGTGTCAGACTGGACTTGTTGTTCCGACCACAAGCCGAGCTCGGTCAGGAGGAGTGGATGAATCGACAGGCCCGTGACGCGGGCGCATGGGGGAGGGGACGAGTGGTCAAAATAATGGTAGAATGAAGCTGCTATGGGTCGACGATAGGTAGGCTGAGAATACCGCCCGCCACGCACATACAATGACAAGTGATCCGTGGTATGACCGCCTTTACTGACTGTGTGCCGCGACGAGTCCATTTGCCGTTCCCGGTCGATGTCGAGTCCATCCACCAGAGCCACGCCACAAACATTCCGCGGCCATTGTGCTGCCATTGTCGATCTCCTGCTCATGCCGACATTGCAGAAATGTTCTTTAGTACGCCTGCCTTATACGGCACTGTGTGCTGTCTTGCGTTGCAAGTGGATTGCCGCCTCCGCTTACTAACCGTGTGTCAGCGCCCAATCATGAACTCGACAACCCGCCTGTTGCGAGTCCAAACCGTCTTTCACGATCGTTCCTGGACGCTTTCTCTATTCCCCACGTTCACAGCAAGCGGCTGCGTTCCCAGAGACGGCTGCTTGAAGATCCACATCCACTCCTGCCCGTTGTCCGTTATCGGAACAATCGACTGTCATATTGGCAGCAATCGCTCCCATGAGTCTGTCTGCGGAACATTTCTGCCATTTCTCCATTGCGCGATCATCACGACGTATTACTCAACACAACTCGATGTTAGTGCCTGTCAATTTTTGGCCAATGCTGACCGAAACTTTCAGCCTTGCAAGAGCGGTACCTGTCCATGGATGTCTCAGAAGGAGAGTGTCGTCAGGATGATGGCGTCCTGATGGATGACGAAACAGAGCGTGTCCCAAGGAAGGCGGTCTTTGGCAGCGCCGACCATACACTCACCCTGCCATGTCTCAAGACGCCCGATTCTATTTTTGGCGTTGACCCTGGGCCGTCCCCAGCCTCGGCCGATTTGTACTCCCCATCCTCCATCTCCACGATTAGTGTGTCGAGTCTCATACACGATGAAGAGACCAACGTCACCTCCTCTCTGCGGAGAGCCATCTCTCGTTCCGGACTTGGCCATGACCTGTCACACCGTCATCCATCAACCACTTTGGACACGGTACCGGCCTCTCATGGGACCCACCCGGCTCTATTTGGAATGGCAGCCTATATCCATGCCGGAAACAATGCTCACTTTGTGGCCCAACAGGAGACAATGCAGAGACGGAGCACCGCCGAAGAGAAGGTTAACCCATGTCTCGGCTGCGTGGAAACAGACTCGGCCACATCTTCAATCAATGCCATCGGCATTCCTCCGCCATCGTCCTGGCGGACTGACAGAAATGCCGACACGATACATGATGCCCCGACATTCAACACGGGAGAGGCGGCCCCGGGTAATAAGGAATGGGAAGAACGAGGGAGAAATACGGCCAAAGACAATTCCATCATATCTCGAAAACTCGTGCCAGGCAACGCCGGCAAGAAAGGTAGGCACGTCAAACCCGCGGTGCCTGCGACCAAGGTCTCCAAGGCCAGAGGCCACGGTGCCAAGCAGTTCGAATTGCAATGGAGGATTGGCCCTGCTCCGGCCACAGTGATCCGCATGTCTAAAGAGCAGGCTGCGTTGGAGCGGCTCATGTCGGTCACTTCTGCTTATTATCGAGGGAACTATGAGCGGGTCTGGCACCCGGCACTCCAACAGAACGAATTGGTTTTCGATGGCCAGAGCGACACCGAAACCTTCTTCTCATCCATACTGATGATCGCAGGCCTGGTTGCTGTCGGCAAACAATCTCGTGCAAATGAAGAGATGAACAAGGTCCTGCCCATCGCACGGGGAATGATACAGTCGCAACACCCCCAAACCTTCTATTTTCTGGCCAGCCTCAGCCATGACCCATCGCAGACTCCTCTTGGGCATTTGCGCCAACAGATTGGAAGGTATATCGCGGGGATGGCAAATGTCATCCTCGGTCCCGAGCATCCAATCACGATCCTCCTGACGGTCCCGCTGTCAATGGAGCAAAAACACCACATTCGCCACGAGCTGCAGAACCAGGTTCACGAAGAGTACGTCCAAACATTCGGTCCGACGGCATATCAAACCATCTTCCATTATAACTTCGCCGCTCGGCTTTTCAGCTATTTCGGCTCCATGGAAGAGGCTTTGTCCGTCTCTCAGAGAGTGACCGTCCTCTGCGAAGAAATCTATGGACCCAATTCAGCATTGGCCAGCAAATCCCTCATCGAACAAGCCCGCATTCTTCTTGCCATGGGTCAACCCACCATCCTGGCCGAATGCCTCGTGAGCGATGCGCTTCGCCGCAATGAAATGGTTTCATCAATGGCCGCCCCCGACGCGCCGTGCAGGGACGGCGCCGAGGCCAGGCATCGCAGCATGGCCAATCTGCAATACGACCGGTCTGTTGCTCTCAGACTCCTTGGCCGAATACATGTCGTAGGGAGAAATTTTGGAGCGGCCATCCACACCTTTCGACAGGCGGTCGATGCTGCTCGCTCAGTCGGATCCGCAGGCTCAGCAGGTGTCCAGCTGGCACAAATCGAGCTCGAGGCGGCGAGTGTGATGGAGCTGGAGCATTCAATGGGTCTTGTGTCTGCCATCTCACCGGAGGAAAGACTACCGCCCATCAGCAGCATCGTGGCCTGTCATTAAATGTGCGGACTTGAGCGCGATGAGCATATCCATGGCCGGAAGGCCGATGATGAGAACAGGAGATCCGGGACTACCGACGAGGTACCACCACTGTGTGACCCAGAGTAGCTACAGTAGGCCTTTCAATATCTTAGGAGAGCAGTCTACGTCCGTTGGTCACTCAACGCTGGCAGCAGGAGGTCTGGTCCCGCTCAGCCTTGCGCCTGCGGGGTGTCGTCATTCTCCGATGATTTTCCTCGGTTTATTTATGTACCCAGGTTATCGGGGCACTCCCCCTCCCCCCAACTACGGTGAGATTGCGTGCTTGGTCCTATAATTCATGATGGTCGCCGAAATCATAACGACAATATCTCCCACTACCAATAAACCAATCCTCACCCGCCACGGGCTCACACCCGACCAAATCCTGCTCCTCGCCAGCACAGCACGACAAGCTTTCAAATCCTATCGCCAATCGCATCCCACCTTAGAGAGCCGCCAGAAAGTCGTGTCCAAAGCGCTCGATATCCTCTCTCAAAGACAAGATGAGCTGGCCAAGGAAACCACCGAACAAATGGGTCGGCCGATCGCATACACGGCGAAGGAGATTGCGACCGCGGTCAAGCGTGCCGAGTACATGAACAGGATAGCGCCAGAAGTGCTCCAGGACACGCCTGGAGAGGTCGAGGCCGGTTTCAAACGGTATCTGCGCAAGGAGCCGGTCGGTGTCGTCCTCGTTATCTTCGCCTGGAATTATCCCTACCTCATTCTCGTCAACAGCCTGATACCGGCCCTCCTGGCCGGAAACACGGTCATATTGAAGCCTTCACCGCAGACGCCGACGATTGTCGAACATATCAGCGACATCTTCACCCAGGCAGGGCTCCCCGAACATGTCATTCAATACCTGCACTGCGGCAGCCCCGCGGACCTGCGTCCTCTGATTCTCTCGCCGAACGTCAACCATATCTGTTTTACCGGTTCCGTCGCGGGTGGGCTCGCGGTACAAAGTCTTGCTTCCTCTCGCGTCAGCTGCAGCGTCGGTCTCGAGCTTGGTGGCAAAGACCCTGCATACGTCCGCGCGGACGTCGATCCAGCCTGGGTCGCTGAAGAGATCGTCGACGGTGCCGTGTTCAACTCGGGGCAGTCGTGCTGTGCGATCGAGCGCGTCTACGTGCACGCCGACATCTACGACGCCTTCATCACCGAGGTCAAGAAAGTCCTCGCGAACTACCGACTGGGCGATCCGATGGACCGGGCGACACACGTTGGTCCCGTCATCTCTACCCGTGCGAAGGAGACGATCTTCAAACAGGTTGCCGATGCCCAATCAGCCGGTGCGGTCGATGAGACGCCGGCCAACTCGACCTTTGCCCATCCACCGGCAGAAGGTAACTTTGTTCCCCCCGTCCTGCTCACCAACGTCAATCACAGCATGTCGGTGATGAAGGACGAGACGTTCGGCCCCGTGATACCGGTGATGAAGGTCAGCTCCGACCACGAGGCGATCACGCTCATGAACGACAGCGAATTCGGCCTGACGGCGTCCATCTGGACAAAGGACGTGGACCTCGGTGAACAACTCACACAGCAGGTCGAGGCCGGCACCGTGTTTGTGAACCGGGCCGACTTCCCGAGCCCGGACCTGGCCTGGACAGGGTGGAAGGACAGTGGCAAGGGCGTCACCCTGAGCCGGTTTGGGTTTGAGCAGTTTGTCAAGTTGAAGAGCGTCCATCTGAAGGACTATCCGAAATGAGCGGCCTTCCTGAGGCAGATTCAGGAGGTTAGGTCATCGTATTGACCTGCCATTGATTGCATGGCCAAGCTGGGAGTGGTGTATATACCGAATAGACTGAACTGCATAAACGAATCTTTGGCGCGAGCCAATTCAATTCTTGAGATTACCGCCGTCTCATTCTGTATCTCTTCGGATTCAGAGCTCCGACGGCGCTACAATCTGGGTAGTGCGTGCGTGACAGCACAGCCTTGAGTTCAATACATGAGGCGACAGGGCCTGACATCTTTAGGCGACAGGTTTTAGAAACTGTTTTAGATTCTAACGATGGGGAGGAGTGTAACCAGGTTCCCAACATGCCGACCGTGAACAATCAAGACCTTTAATGGGCGATGGCGAGGTTTATGGTCATCAATATCCTCTCTCATCCATGTTGACGACAGTACACGTATGCAGGATTAATCCTGTTAGTCATAGAAGCGAGGATTCTGTCTTTTATTGAATGCTTTGAGATCGTTCACCTAAAATGCCGACTTCGGCTCTTTGAACAATTTTGTGGAGATAGAGACAGGGTTAAAGGTAGAAGGGTATATAACAAAACCCTTTTGGCAGATGAGAGAAGCTAGTTTTAGTGGCAAGAGGTGGTATGAGAACTAGAAAGTGCCTGTACAAGGGTCAAAGAGAATCTGTCCTTCTATTCTTCTCTAACCACGGATGGCCAGAAGCTGTTCTGCAGATGGTCGTTGCGAGGACTCATACTGCAGAATTTGTCCGATCAAAGTTCAGGGATGGCTGCAATGTGCTGTTCGACTTGATAGCCACCTTAATCCCAACCGTGGGTGTGTGAGTGGTGTCATTCAGCCCTGCCACGCTGAGCTCGCGCTGACTACTGGGTACCGAAGGTTGGGAGTACGATATTGAATGCCGCCGCGCCGGGGAGCTAGAGCTTCGATGTAACATCCCCCGAATCGATATGGATAGAACGCTCTGTCAATGCATCTCCGAGGACTTTAGAACTTCTTTGTCACGTTCAGACCCAGGTCGGTGTCCGTATTGGTGGTCGGCGACATGAGGAAATTCCAGTGCTTCTTCCACTCTCTGTTAATGGTTCGACCAAAGGGAATTCTTCAGAAGTAGGTGAACCGTGTTGGCCAGCAAATTGTCCGTGACGAAATCTCCCAGTGAGCATAAATTTCGCCCGGCCGAGCTGACCGTCAAGAGGAAGCCAGTCCACCAAAAGTGATGGCAGCAACACAATGCTGCCTTACCTTCTCTCGAGGACCCTCGTACAATCACAACTGGCGAACTTGACTATCTCCGTCGTCAATCTGATGACGTTGGCCTTCTGGTGAAGGAGAATTGCAACGGCTCGAACCAGATTCGGTAAGCAGACACAGCTGGTGGTGCGTGACCTCGATGGCAGTGCAGAATGTAGTCCCGCTCGTGCACCTGAATCTCTTGCGGTGTCTAATCTTCGTCGTCGATATTCACATCGATGGCATCTGGATTAGCAGCCACTGCCGCAGGTTTCTCTTCCTGCGGGACAGGCCTATTTCCGCCTTCTGGGCCAGTGCTGGCAGCAACAAATCCCACTGGAGCACGGGCTTGCCGTTCCAGAGCAGCCATGGCATCGCTTGCTTTCGTTTCAGACGCCGTAGCATCCCCTTCGCCGGCACCATTCGTCGCTGCTTGACTTCGGGCGATCGCCTGGGAAGCGATGTAGTTGACATCCGTATTGAATTGAGCAGCCACACTCCTCTTGATGCGAAGCATTTCCTTGAAAGTATCCTCGTTACCGTGCGCCACCTCGAATTTCTCCCAGGTGTCCCAGAACGGCTTGTCCGTTCGGGGATCGGCGAACTGGCTGGCGTGGCCATATATTGCTCGAGCTCGATCGATCTCGCCGAGGCGACGCTCCATCTCGGCGAACTTGAGACACATGTCCTTGGCCTCTTTATCTGGGAGAGTGGCGATGGCCCGCTCGTAAATCGGCCTGGTCGAAGTCAGGCCGAAGTTGGAGGCCGACTTGGCGATGTAAAAGTTGAACATGGTGGAGCGATCTTCATCCGACACGGCGCGTGTCGCTCTCTCGTAGATGCGCATGGCGTGTCTGGCCAGGCCTCGTTCCTCTTCCAGGTCGCCGTACATGAGGTAGATCGGCTTCGCAAATTGGGGCGGACAATTCTCTACCGCCTGTTCAAACAAATCTCGTAATCGTTCGATGCCCATTTTGCGACTAACCGCCTTGGTCAAGTAGAGGTTCCAAAGCTCAAACGCGACTGGGTAGGAGAAGACGTCGAGTCCCCGCTCGTACACCTTGAAGGACTCTTCAAAGTAGCCATGTTCTTCCAGAAGAGTGGCATAATTGACGACGGTTTGTGGCGTGGCAATGCGCAACTCAAATATCCGGTCGTAGACCGCTCTCGTCTCTTCAAGGGAGCCCACCGACTCCACGAGGTCGACGTAGAACGACCACACTTTCCAGGACTTGTGGACCCGCTGCTGCGGCGACAGCGTTTCGTCAAAATAGTCGACCGTGCTCCGTTTGGGCGCCTTGGTGGCGGTGGCCATCACGTGGACCGCTCCGTCAAAATTGTCATTCCTGAGCTCCATCTCGGCCCATCCGACCCAGGTGTCGGCCAGCTCGGCCACGGACTTGTACGGGACTTTGACCGCTTTGTCCAGAATGACCCGAGCGGTGTCGAGGTCACCAGCTTCTTCGTAGAATTTCGCATAGTTCAACCACAGGTCGTGGAACTTGCCAACGGCTCTCTTCGGGGCGATGGCAGCAATCGCGTCCGTATATGTTTTGACAATCTCTTCCTTGTTATCCTTCCACAGCGCCACCCGCTTTTCCCACTCGGCCACATTGTTCGGGTTTTGGCGGAGCAGGACGTCATTGACAAGAAACGGCCGCCGGTCCATCAGGTGTTCGAAGCGCATCAGCCGCATGTCGAGGTCGAAATCTTTGTCGTCATCGACGGCGCCTTTCGCCGCGCGTGCCGAAGCGGCCTCCATGAGAGTGGATATGACCGATTCCTCAAACTCAACGTATGCGTCGAAAATCATGGTGAAATCCCGGACCGTCATGACCGTGGTGATGCCTTCTTCAAACACGTCTCGCGCCCGTTCAAAGTCACCTCGGGTGATCCAGTACGTGGCAAGACCGGCCCAGAGCTTGCCCCGTTGATCGGCGAATCTTTCAATCCCACTTCGGATGATGGTGTCTGGATCGATGCCCGAGCGTGAGCGGTCCCCGATCTCCCGAGCCTTGTGGACCAGGAGTTCGACCATCTCGCTCCAAAGCTGAAATTCGCTCTTGATGTGCTTGGACTTGAATTTGGGGTTGTCCAAGATCTGGATGTACCTTTTCACCGCTTCCAGATGGTGGCCGGTCTCGATCAGCAGATCGATGTAGTCCTCCATATCTTCGGGATGAACCTGGACATATCGGGCCCATATCTTGACCGCCGTCTCCCCGGCCGCGGAGTTGGCGAATGACTTGTACAGTCGCCATATGCGATTGTGCTGAGTGACCGGCAACGCGCGCAGAGCGCGATCAAATGCCCTTCGGGTCTTGGTCACGTACGGCTGCCGAAGCAGGAAGGACAAGTACATCTCCCATATGACCGGCATCTTATTCAGCAAGATCAGAGCGCGTTCGAACAGGGCATTGACTTTGTTGAATTCCGCTCTGTGCCGGACCGGGTTTTTCTTCTTCAGATGCTTGATTCGGAACTCCAAGTACATCTTCCACAGCTTGTACGACCGAGGCAGCTGCATACAGGCGCGCTCTTGGACAAAGGCTTGCTCGTGGATCGTCCCATTGCGCATCTTGTGCTCGATATAGGTCAACCATGGTCGAACGCTGCCCGGATCGCGGAGGATGTCCTGTTCGTAGATCGCGTCTTCGTTCGAAATGAGATAGAGGTCCAACTTTGGAGTTTCAGTACGGGCCATAGCTATGGCAGCGATTGCTGGAGGCTGCTGCCGCACGATACCAGGCATGTCGGCGCGTTCTCAAGTATTGCAGCAGGTGTCGGCACCAAGAAATTATGCTGGTTCATGCAGCCTTGGTATTAGCGGCGATCATGCTTGGCAGCTGCTGCAGCCTTGGAGATAGCAAGCATGGAGCTGGAACTCGTCCTGTCCGTGATAGATCATCGCAAGGGAACCGTCACACCGCACAACAAACGCCATGTCGGCGGCAGCAGGGGTAAGGCCCCGCCGAAATGATTGGTTTCGATCCTAATGCCGTGGTAGCGAGAGCCTGTCTTTCCGACACGGCAAGCTCTGGGCCAGATGAATAGCAAGCTCAAAGGCGCGCAGACCGGCCACAGCTTGTTGAAGCGCAAGAGTGAAGCATTGACCAAGTATGCATCTGGATAATGTCCTTTGAGATTCACTAGGAGCTTCACTAACCTACAACAGACGATTCCGAGGTGGGCGCGTGGACATGATGAGCATGCAGCCAGTTGCTAAGGACGAACAGAGATATTAAAGAGAATCGACGAAGCAAAGCGAAAGATGGGCAGGGTGATGCAGATTGCGGCATTCTCGCTGGCGGAAGTATCGTACGCCGTCGGAGGCGACATTGGTTACCAAATTCAAGAGTCCGTGAAGACTGCTCGGTTCAGAATCAAGACGAGGCAGGAGAACGTCTCCGGCGTCTTTCTGCCGCAGTTTGAAGGCTACATCAAAGACGAAATCAATGACTTTGGCTTGACTGGCTTGGGCAAGGGGGGACAGCAAGTACAAAGGTGTCGAGAAACCTACACGAGAGCGGTCGAGACTCTAGTCGAACTCGCCAGCTTGCAGACGGCCTTTGTCATCCTGGATGAGGTGATCAAAGTGGTCAACCGGAGAGGTCTGTCTCCAACTCTGCCAACGTCGCCACCTCCTGACCTCCCACAGTGAACGCCATCGAGCATGTCATTATCCCGAGGACGGAGAACACCATTAAATGTATGTTGGCTCACCTCATCATGATTCCATCGCTAATATCTCCAGACATCAACTCAGAACTCGATGAACTCGACCGGGAAGAGTTCTATCGGTTGAAGAAGGTCTCTGGGAAAAAGCAGCGTGACCAAGCGGCGGCGGATGCGGAAATTGTGAAACAACGGAAGGCCCAAAAAGCTGGAAGCAACAAGGAGAATGAGGCAGAGCCAAAGGATGTTCTAGGTGAGCACGAGGATGACGACATAATCTTTTGATTGATCTTTTGGCCCTCGTAACCGTACATATACACGCCAGCGCCAGCCCCTCATGCATGGGTATCATATCTGCGCAACACGGCGCCACCAGATCCATATGTCTGCTTAACAGTCAATCGGATCCATCCCTTTTCTCCGATGGCCAATCCACGCAATTATGCTCTTTGATACGTGACCCGGATGCCTTTTCCTTCGTCGCCGAGCTGCATGCCAGCAGTGGCCTCCTTGGCGCTAATTGCTCCCGCTTCAGCTTCGTATTCCACAAAGGCAATACCTTTTCTCCCAGGCACCATCCGCACTTCCTTGAACCCTTCAAACCTCGAGAAGATCCTTGATAATCCGTCGGCGTCGTAGCTGTCGGGAAGATCCCTCAGGAAGAGGATCTTGTTCGGCGGGAGGTACTCATCGGGAATAATGGCAGCCACATTGGTGCCCGACGCCTTCAGTCCCGCACCTTTGGCCGTCTTTGCAGGTCTGGCCGCCAGTCCGGAGTCTGCTACTGTTGTTGCCGCCGGCCTCTTCAGTTTCTGTTGCGTCTCCAGCGCCTGCTTCCTCTCTTTCTCCGCCATGCGCGAGCGCTTCCATCTCTCCAGTCCGACCTCGCCCTCTTCGCGCAGTACGGTGGCATCTGACCTGGTCCGGGCGAAGTCGAGTTGCATAGGCTTATCAAAGAGCTCGAACCCATTCACTTCCTCGATCGCTTTGGCGGCCGCCGCAGGGTCATCAAATACGACGAACGCTTGTCCTTTGGCTTTGAGATTCTTCTTCGCGATCAGGTCGATGATATTGCCGTACTCTGAAAATATCTCGCTTAGGGCAGTCTTGAGTTCGTCGATTTTGATGTGCTCTTCGAGATTCTTCACGTAGACCCTGGGCCATGGTAAGCATACTCTCTGTATGAATCTGGTGATCATACGTTGCATTGGACGAATTCTGGACCGCGGAAGCCATGGTGTGTGCCGGCGCTCGCAATTCTTTGGGAAATATCTTTGGGGGGCCCTAGCATTCACATATTCTTGGACACTGATTCTCCTGTGGAATGAATATGGCGACACACGTTTGTACCTCTTGTTGCGGCGGAAAAGTCTCGGTCCAGGCGGCGGGCCTTGGCGTTGCGGATCTTCTTTCCCAAACAAACGGTAACCTCTGCTGCGAGATGTATAGTTGGAAAACAGCCACGGCGCGACTTGGATTCTCTCGAGGCGGCTGCCTTTGTGAGCCAGTTTATCCATCAGATCTCAGACGTGCCTTTGATTTACAGTGTGCCTGCCGTTTGGACTTGACCTACCGACCAGAGAGCTATGTACAGCAGGCAAGACCTCAATGAGCAAGCATGCGGCAGACTGAAGCTGTACGCCAGCGAGCTGTTATGGCTTGCGCTCTGATCAAAATGTGTTCGTGTTGCGCTGTGTCGTGGTGAAGGGGAAGGGCCAGCCCAATATCCGTGGCAATGGTGAACTCAACCCGGAAACTATATCAGCCATTGTCAGCAGCTGCTCCAACCCGCCAGCTTTCTGACCACATTGAGTTATCTGTCGACAACAGGATCCCATCCACGTCAGTCGATCAAGAAGCGTCAAGGAAACTAACTTTACCACCAAGATTTGAGTATTCTACGATGAACCAAAGCACTTTCCCCGCAATCCTCTCCATGCAGCAGAACGGAAAGTAGCAGGCTTCAGGTGCGATCTAAGGGACTCTGGGCGGCTTATGTTCTATTTCCCTTGGGGCTTGCGTTCGGTCTCAGGTGCCATTTTCACGACTGTCTTTGTTGCCGGTCTCAGATCCCAGTCCAAAATCGCTCCTATGTACCACGTTAGGTTACGGAGCCAACCTACAGCCGATCCCGTCGGCCGATGGGTGTGGAGAGATTCTGACTGCGGGGAACCTTGCACCTGAGGTCCAGCAGCTGTCGAACCTGTCGTGGACAAACTGGTGGATAAATCACTCACAGTCTCGGCTCTGCTGACAAGATCATAAGACCTTTCGATCGTCGATCACCGAACCAAGACTAGGTGAGAGCCAGGATACCCGGTGATTTGAGGATTTCGGTGCTGCTGGCAAATTGGTGGATCACCGAATTTGCTGTCTTGTCGTCACGAGTTGCCACAAGAAGGCTGGAAAGATTCCCTGCCCTGAACTGGTCGATTCAGACCATCTCTTGCATTTGGCACGTCTCATCCTCGGACGACGTGAAGGATCAACCAACCAGCAGGCAAGAGAGATGGTGACGGTAAGGGTGCAAGATGTCAGGATGCGTCGCTAGGATCTTATTGCCTTCCTTCTGCAACGCTGTCAGGATATCCAGGGACGCTTTCTGATGTGTTTCTTTCCTGTATCTCTCATCAATGTTCATCCCTGACGAGGAGCTGGCCAGCTCCCAGAAGACGGTGGTGGATTTCGACCTCGCACGAGTGCACTGCATCTTGCACTTTCGAAGACCGGCGTGGCCATGTCAACCATGATAAAGCCGGTCTGTTATGTCGGTCGATGGCGGCGTACAGCAAGGAGGAAATCGAACGTCAGTTGGGTTACCAGTCCGGTTAATCGGAGGAGACCTAGGATAACACTGTGCAAAAGTGAAGATACTTTCAGCCAAAGTATGACCAATATTCAGTGCTAGGAGGAGAATTAATCGATTGCCGATGGACTCTAACTAGCATGTCTCTCTCTGTCCATCACCGCACTTGCCACTTCTATAGGAGGTAGAGGATGCTTCAACTAGAGACCGTGAGCTGTTCCACAAGGATAAACCAATCGAGAGTGTAGGCAGGGCGTGGGCGAGAGTGTGAACAAGAGGCACAGTCTTTGCCATCTAATAGCCTATCCAACGATACCATCGGACTCTGGTGGACCCTTGTATGCTATTTGCCAACAAGTTAGTGGCTGGTCGGGAGAAAGAAGAAGCGTCAACGGGGTGGGATCCACGTTACCTTTTCTCGCATATATGACGTACCACAGGGCCGAGAGGGCCATGAAGCCGACGAAGACGACGCTCGCATAATTCATGGACACCTCTGTCACGGGCAGCGCCGTCGGCATGCTGAACAGAACAACTTCAAAAGCGATCCATGCGAGGGCCACGCAGTTGACAATGAGGCCGATGACGGGGCCGGCAGTCCAGCGGGCAGAGTTCACATCCTCGCGTTTGTTCAGCAGGCTGACGACGATGGGCATGGCGTAACTGACAGCCAGGGCCATGACGCCGACAGAGACGAAAGCGGTGAAGGCGGAGCTGCTGCCGAGGTTGATCAGGCCGAGCAGCATCTGTACGATGGTGACCAGGACCAGCGCCCACACCGGGGTGCCCAGGCTTTCGTTGACGCTGGACCACACGCGGGCGAGAGGGATGGCGTCGTCACGGGCAAAGGCCCAGGTGCATCGCGACGCGGCCACGGTGATGCTGATGCTGCAGAACAGAGTGACGACCAATACGAGAAAGGTCAGGCCAAGACCTCCTCCGGGAGTACCCATGACGACGTGGAAAATGTATGGCAGTGCCTGGCCGTAGGGCGCGGCGATGACATCCTCGAGAGGCGGCAAGGTGAAGCAGATGGGGAGAATGAAGAACAGACCGGCAAAGCCGCCCACCGGGACACAGAGGCTGATGGCCTTGGGCACTTTGATGGACGGATCTCCACACTCTTCGGCCATGGCCGAAATCATCCCGATGGCCGAGAATGTGTAGGCCGCTGGCAGAAGGCCGATGAAGAAGGTGAATCCGCCCCAGCCGGAAAATGACTTGTCGTAGTGGCCCAGGGCGTAGCCGGCGCTGTGACGGCCAACATCGGCCTTGACGGAGAGCGCGATGAGAATGACGAGGATGCTGAGTGCCGTGAACGCGGCGCAGATGGTGTCGACCATGGGCAGAAACCGATTGCCAAAAGTACAGATGACCAGGGTGGCCAGACAGATGGCGTAAAAGATCAGAAGGAGCTGCCAATCGGTGGCGACCCAGTCGGGATGGTACATGGCGACCGTGCCCGCGATCAGGGACGCAAAGCCAAAGTTGACCGAGAGCGTGATGGTCCAGTTGCCAATCAGCCAGGTCCAGCCGTTGATAAAAGAGAGGACGGTCTTGCCCTTGGAGGCAATCTGAAAGGTCCAGTAATACGGGCCCGCCGAGGTCGGATAACGAGACGCCAGTTCGCCCAAGGACACGGCCACGCATTCGTCCAAGATGAGGACGATGATCCATCCGACAAAGATGGACAGTGGTCCCCCGCCGTAGATGGCGCTGATCAACGGCGCTCCTTCACCGTACGGGATGGCGGCGATGGCCAGAGACTGAAACAGGAGCGTCATCATGGACCGATTGCGGCGCAACTCAGGCACGTAGCCGAGCTGGGTGAGCGTGTCGACATCCTCGATGCTGCCAACCGCGTGGGAGCCTTTCCTGCCCTCGCCCTCGGCGACATCGATCGACGCCTTCTTCTCGACGTCCTCCACAGCCATGGTCGTTGCTCGGCAGGGTTGTTGTCCGAGAGCTTGTGCGCGGCAAAGAAGACGTGTTATTGTCGTCGGCACATGGGTAGAAAGGAGGGAGAATCAGAACTTAAGGTGCTAGCTAAGCACATTTCATGGCAATGCTTCAGCAGACTTACCATGACAACCTGGCTCGTCGCAGACCAGCTCGAAGCAGTAACTGAACCCGCCGATTTCCGCGCAGTTTGGGGGTATGTAAGAAGCCCTTGATACGCCCACTTGATATTTTATCCTATTTGAGATTGGCGGCTTACTGAACCTAACGATCGCTGCGCTAGTGCTATCTTCCATCGGGGGAAGTTATCAGCAACAAATCAACGGGCGAAACTGACAGCCCATGGCTCTGGCCAAGGGTCTAACCGCAGAGTGGCGACAGGGGGCGTTGAGAAACGTGGTCGCCCGTGTATCAACCTTGGGCCTGACCAGGCTATCCACAATTTCATTCAGCGCCGTAGGTGATTGGACTTGTCGTCCGTGCCCGGGAGCCATGGAGCAGTTTGCGCAGGTACAGCGGCTGCCGGTCCGCCGAACTTCATGATCCAGACCGAGATTCTGCTCCGAGGGTGGGTATGGGGAAGTGTTGCCTGTGGAGCGCGGCCGTGATACAATCCAGCACCGAGGCTGAGGATGGTCAAATAAGTGACCAATGCCGAGATCAATCCGATTTGGCGACATGTGGCACGAGCGATAAGCGGAGGATAAGAGAAAGAGAGGGAGCCTGAGCCTGTCGTTTCGTCGACCGGTTTCCCAAGCTCAATTACTCGACCTATGCCTCACGTGAGCGTTGCTGCACCACCACCATGATCTCAGACGTGCAGAAGGCCTGGGAGGCCTGCGATCTGACCGACACGGCCTTCATCCTGGTCTGTACCGTCTTCTGCTGGCCCATTATTCCCGCCGTCGGCCTGGGCTATTCGGGATACTCGACCAGGCGGAGCGGTCTGGCCTCGTTCATGCCCTCGATTCTGACCGTGTGTGTCTGTTCGATTCAATGGTGGCTGATCGGCTATACCTTGGCCTACGGTGAAGGAGCTGGTGTCATCGGGAACCTGAAGTATGCCCTGCATCGTGGCGTCCTGGCCGAGCCGGTCGGCACCATCCCCGCCGTGCTCTTCAGCGAGTTCCAGCTCGTTTTCGAGGCCACCGTGTGCGCCATCGCCGTGGGAGGTGCGTGCGAGCGTGGTCGACTCTTGCCATTGATCCCGTTTATCTTTGTACGTGGTGAAGCAACCAACCAGAGAACAAGGCGACCGACTGACAGAATCATGTAGCTCTGGTCAACGTTCATATATTGCCCACTCGCCCACATGGTTTGGGGTGGAGGCTTCTTGAGCGAACTGGGTGTCCTGGACTTTGCTGGTGGCACGCCCGTGCACATCTGCAGCGGAGCAACCGCCAGTGCAGTGAGCATCTACCTGTCCTACCCCTTGTTCCGCTCTCGAAAGTCCTCAACGCGAACGCCGTCTCATCTCAAATTGCACCGGCCTCATAATTCCATGTGTCAGTTGCTGGCCATGGTCATCATCTGGGGGTCATGGCTGGCCTTCGACGCCGGCACGACGCTCAGCCTCACCTTCCAGTCCGTCATGGCCTTGTGCGTCACCAATCTCTGCGCCGCGGCTGGGTCATTGACATGGTCGTTGATCACTTACTACGAGACGGGGAAATTTTCACTGGATTCGGCCTTTATGGGCGCCATCGCCGGTCTCGTCATGATCACCCCCGCGGCCGGCTTCATCGACCTGGCCACGTCCTTTTTCTTCGGCGTGGCCGGCGCTCTGATTTGCCGACAAGCTTTGCGCATCAAGTTCACCGACTTTGCTCGCCGTTGGAGGTGGGTGGATAACGGAGACACCTTCGCCACCCACTGCGTTGGCGGCTTAGTCGGCACCATTGCGACGGGGTTGTTTGCCCAGAAAGCTGTCGCTGCTTATGGAGGAGTCGAGGTCGACGGCGGTGTCTTCTTCGATGGAAACGTTCGACAACTGGGTGTCCAGATCCTGGAGGCCCTCGTTGGGTTCACATGGTCTTTTGCGGGCTCCTATGCCATCATCGCCCTGGTGGACTGCGTGCCCGGTCTAGAAGTTTTGGCCGAGGACAGGTAGGTTCTTGACCCGTTCCTTGACAAGGTTTACTGATTTCTTGAGTAGGGATGTCAACATCGGTATGGATGCATCGCAAATGGATGAGAGCTTGTACGAGGCCCAGTGGGTGGGGGAGGAGGACTATAAGCCGCTTGAGAACGGCAGCATTGTCTTGAACTGAATCAGCCGCTTGTAACAAATAATGGGGTGACTAGAGACCGATAGACCGAGGATGGCGACACCAGTTTAGTGGTGAGCTTAAGAGATTCTTGACCTGTTTGGAAGCACCCGGTGATTTGCTGGCATCCTGCTACACTCCAGAACTACCATCCATTTCACAGACCTCGAGAATGGTGGCTCAAGGAATCACACGGCACACGACGGAAAGAGTATTCAATTCCAGGATGCCCTCAAGTGGGCCCACAATCAATGAACATCACGTTAATCCATCGTGTAAAACCCAGCGGCCACTAAGAAAGGACTCGACTTTATTGGTGCTGTTAACCATCTATCTACTTGCACAATTTTTAATACATATATATTAAATGGCCGGAAACTCTCCCATCGGTGCATATAACCATTGCCACTGAAGGTCGGTTGGTGTAGTTGGTTATCACGTGTCCTTAACAATGCAACTTGCAAAGTCGGACAAGGTCGCCGGTTCGAACCCGGCACTGATCAAATCTTTTTGGCCATCAGCACAGCTCTTTTGTGGCTCTTGTTGCGGAAAGTCAGATTTCTTTTTGCCACCTTTGAATATTTTCTTTTTGCCTCTTTGAATAGAGCAAACGATGAATTTTGTGGTTATGCACGTGATATTGGCATAGCCTCTCCTTGATCAATCAGTCAGTCAGTCATCCGTTGGATCTATCATCGACCATGCCTGCCATTTGTTGAGGAATGAAATCTTGTCCGATACGGACAAGGTCCTGAAAGCAAGCGAGTGCATTGTTGCGGCCAGGCTTCTCCCACCTTGGCCTTGTCAGACAAAGGGTGGACACAGTCTCCAGCTATTTAACTTCTGCAGGGCCGCGTGACGCGGTCCCATGAAAAATGGCTGACTCTCAATTCGAGCGGACTGACACCACCGTACATCTGTTGCAGGCGTCTCTTGTTGGATGGAATCTGTCGATTCCTTGCCATCACCGCTCCGTCCGCAACCGGCGTCCCCAGAAGGACTTGTTCCATCTCCGCGATCTTCCCCTTCACCCATTCTAGCTTCTGGCATAGAATTGAAGATTCTCACTCTGCTCAACCGCGTCCATCTCCATGTTCAGCACGATCGGATTAGTGACGCCGCAGAGCTCTGTGGCCAAGCTCTGCACCTCTCCACCCTCCTGCCCGATCATATCCTTGGCACGAGATGCTGGTATTGGAAAGGGTTTATTGCCCACCGACTCCATCGATGTGAAGAGGTCGCCCAGGCTTTCGTCAAAGCGATGCCGCGCGTGAAGGAATGTCGCGAAGGCTCGAGATTTCCGAGTTTAGCTCGCCAATACCATGATCCAATGGTCCTGTTTATAAAACTGGGAGCTACTGATGTCGCCCGACAACTTGAGCAGCTTGAAGAACTTACCAGTGAAGCTGCCAAGTCGGACCGTGAAAACACACTGTACGATCAGCTATGGCAGGAAATTACAGGGACGCCATTCAGAGACTCGCCGAGCGGTCCGTTAACTTGTACCCCATTGGCGGCCGGGTCGGGGGGGCCCTCTGGGTTACACTCACAACCAACAGCGACCAGCCCAAAAGGAATATCAATGGTCAAGATGGGCACCGAAATGCCCAAGGATGAAGTGGATCTGCTGATGGAACGCCTGATAAACACACAACGTCCAAGACCAAGACTTGGTCGCGAATCTTCTCGCACACTGAAAACAGGAGGGTCCGTCGGGAAAGCTGAGATATAAGAGCTCGGACTGATGGTCATCGACTTGGTATTCTAGATATGGCTATCGATGAGGAAGATGGTATTCTGTGGATCTCTCCCCGAGACTGCTGAATTCTTCGCACAATCGTCCGTTCCTGAGCGGTCTATCCTGGGCAGGACGTTTCTCGGTGTCCTCCACCGCCGGTCTGGACTGCTTCACGCCACTGTTGGTGATGAATCGTTTCGATTTGCCGGTCAATTTCTCATGAACTTACCGGGACAAGATTTGTTCTCCACCGTCCAATGCTGTGAATGGCACCGCAGGCGTGTCGTGGTCCGACTGCAAGTTCGAGCACCGATGATCACAACCTCGCTTTGACCTTGCTTTCCATCTCCTTGGCGTCCCTCTTTGCCCACTCTTTCATCAACTTTCTCACGATCTTTCCGCTCGGCAGCTTCGGCACTTCGTCCACGAACTTGACTCCGCCGGCGAGTCTCTTGTGTTTTGCCACTGCGGCCGCAACAAAGTTCTGGATATCTGCTTCTGTCGTCTTGCCCTTGGCATGCTCTTGCAGCGCCACATATGCTCTTGGAACTTCTTCATCGTGCAACGTGATACCTACTGCGGCGGCGTCTGCCACATCCGGGTGTTTCAGGAGAACGGCTTCGAGTTCTGCAGGAGCGACTTGCAGGCCGTTCACCTTGATCAGCTCCTTCTTTCTGTCCACAATCCAGAACATTTCTTTCCTGACCACGGCGACGTCACCTGTCTTGAACCAGCCATCCTCCGTGATGCTTTCTCTGGTCGCGGCTTCATTTCTCCAGTACTTGAGCATGATCTGTGGTCCTCTGAGCCACAACTCTCCGGGTTCGCCCTCTTTGGTCACCTCGTTGCCGTCGTCGTCGACCAACATTGCGTCCGTGTTGGGCATCAAATATCCAATGCTTCCCGTCCGATCGTTCATCCTCCCGGGAATCATGATCCCTGCACACGTTGTCTCCGTCATGCCCCAACCCTGAGCAACGACGAGATTGAATCGATTGCTGACGTCGTTCTGTAGTTGACTCGACAATGGCGCCGCTCCGCATGTTATATGCCGCAGACTGCTGAGATCGTACTTGGCCGTCTCTGGCCGTTTGCTCAGCATCACGAGAACGGGAGGCGCACTTTGGAGGGTGGTAATCTTGAATTTCTCCAGGTATCGGAGGAAGTCCTCGTAGACGAATTTTGACATCACATACACCGGCACTTGAACCCGGCAGGCAATATTAATGGTCCAAAGTTGAGAGTAGGCGTGATACAGCGGTAAGAAAGCGAGCCAACGTTCTGGACCAGGATTCTTCTCCGAGTACTCTGTGCCTTCGAACTTGTTGAAGATGGCTTGGGCCGCGTTGGAGATCAGATTGCGGTGGGTGATGCAGACGCCTTTGGGCAGCCCGGTCGTCCCGCTGGAAAAGTTGATCGCCGCGATGGTCTTGAGCGAGGCCTCTCCCGGAAGCGGATCCCACTGCCAGGACTCGGCCTCTGCAGCGGATGCCGCCATGCTCCGCCAGTCTTTGACCCCCAGCGATGGCGCGCACTCGGTATCAGCAAACTGGAAAAGGCGGTCAGTCGGGATATTGGCTTCCTGGGCTGCCGCCACTCCGGTTTCAAGGAGGGTTGGGTGAATCAGGACCACCGCTGCTTCGATTGACTTCATCTGGTGGGCGACCTCGCTGGTCGTGTACACAGGATTGGCACCAGTGAAAAACCGTTTGGACCCAGCCGCGGCAAGATAGACCATGGGCACATAGATATGATTCGGGGTGAAGACCATGACCGCCTGCTCCTCACCCACGCCGAGCTTGTCCAGGCCGACGGCAAATCTCTTGACCCAAGACAGCATTTGAGCGGGAGAGAGGCTGTTGGCGGTGTTTGCCGCATCCATCCATAGTGGTTTGTCCGAGAGAGGTTTGTCTGGCGGAAACAGATATGAGAGAATGTTGCATTTGGGGATGTCCAGCGGCGTGAATTTGGATTTGTACGGCATTTTCCTGAGCGATAACACCGACAGCCGAAATGTCGAGAGTTGGCTGGAAGCTGGTGAACAATGGCTGGTAAGATACGGAAATAAGATCTCCGTGGAAATGGATCAAGTCCGGCCAGTGCGAGATAGAATATCTAGGCTGCAAACGGTCATCACCAAAGCTTTAACCATCGAGAAGCAGAATGGAAAATAGAGATATCTGATGCCGAGCTGGTCAGCAGCAACCTCGGCAAGGGAGACCAATGGAGCAAAGAGGTGAACCCCGCATTGCCTGGAATCCGGCTGCCCGATCGCCCTTGCCCCCCGCATGAACACGGATTTGCCTCCCGATTGCAGTAGTAGACTCGTTATTATGGCGGTTCGGGTTGTGCAAAGTTGTGTCTATCTATGGCAAAGCAGTTTCAAGGGAAAGATCTCGCCAAGACCTTGAAACTTCGCCAAGACCTACGTCCTTGAAGGCCCAGAACACTCATTGCACAAAACTTTTCTGGTCGAATGTTTTCAGGCATAAACATGGTGCTCACACAGTGATGACCAACGGTCTGAGAAAGCTCCAGAGCGCCCCGACCGGGCAAGCGGCGCATGCTTCAGTAAAGAAGGACCACAATTTGTTTGACAACGGGGCAGAATTCTGCCACGAGCATCGACAAACAAATCATGCCTTGCCATTCTACACAAGTCTGGATGCTGAAGCAGGTCCATGATGGCACTCGATGAGTGTTCTGTCAGAGCCAGTTTTGTGAGTGTGGGCCATGTAAATTAGCAGGCGGAAGCTAGTGTTGGTAATTCTCGGCTAGCCCCTGCTTCCTGCAGCTCGACCAAGCTTATTCTGGCCACGAGCGTGGAGCCGTTATGATTGTACAAAATCAATATTCTGTGCATCGCTCTCGCAACGCAAAGTCGACATGGTTTGAACTTTGATTGCTACCTTGTTGTCTTGCTTGTGGACGTGGACAGGAGTCGATTAAATTATGACACCAGTTTGTCCAGCAAGTGGCAACATAAGCTATACTGGATCGCAATGACGGTGCCCCCATCCAGATGTTTGGGATTGCGGGCTGCCATTTTGCGCCTCCACAAAGGCCTTGGATTGAGGCAACGTAGAACCTCCATCTACACACCGATTCGAGAAGTTGTAGCCCAGATCTGACTTTCAGTCCCTCGGCAACCATTGGCGAGGTAATGACCAACATGCCACCCTCATGGCAAAGGCGGGGCTCTGCAAGTTCAGGTCGACGCAAAATTGCAGGAGACAGCTTCCCCACGTCCAACGGCTTAGTGTGGCACTAGCACCTTTGGATTCACCGGCTAAGCCATGTGGATATTGCGCCAAGAGGCCTAGTCACAACATTGATCTCTATTAGAGAAGCGGAAACGGGAGCGGGAACGGGAGCACCCGACAACCGTTTCTCCCCTCTCTCAGACCAGTGACATCAAAAACCTCAAACACGCATTGAACTCACTTTCGGTGTTCAGCATATCTTGGCCAGAATGAGACATCAAAGAGAGCACAATTCTGCATACCTTATACTAACCCCTGTCTCCTGCCAAATGCAATTTCCACTCCTCGCTTATGCAACCAATTTGGTTCGTACCATGCTCTGGCAATCTAAGGCTTATATGATATATAAACTCCCACTTGCCTTCCACGGTCTGCTCACTCCAGTCATTGCAATTCTTACACCGCGACCATGCGTGTTCCTGCAGCATTACTCATCGCCCTCCCTTTCATAGCAGCAAGCAAGTCATCATCGAGTGAAGAAGGTCTCGTCACGCGCCAATCAGGCTGGCCGGGATGTCAACAGGACCTCAGCTGCTCGTTCGCCGATATCCAGGGCAGTTCTATGCAGGAGCGACTTGACTATGTGCAGTTCATGCAGTCAGAGTTCTTTGGACCACTGAATGCGAACAATCAGTTCCGACCGATCGAAGGCGTCATCACCTTCTTCGTCAACAACGACTTGGGTCATCCAGACAGCTGGATCTCTTACGTCGACACCGGCATCATCGAAGCTATTCAAAATGGAGGTGCCATCGCTCTCGGTATTTCTACAAACACTGGAGGCAACCCCGGTTCAATTAAATGGGCAGGGTTTTTTGAGACTATGCAAGCTGGTGGATATGGTAGTCGCGATGTAAAAGGCTCCAGAGTGGTTCTTCCCGATATCTAACGTTGAACAGGACCATGATTATGCCTGGGGCGATGCTGAAGCCACGGCAACGGAATGGGCCAAGGCAACGCAGGCAGACGTCTACGCCGACGCACCCGCTACTCAGCAAGAGCTGAACTGGTACCAGTTCACTAACGTCTATCGATGGATCATGAGAAACGAGGCTGAAACCATCCTCCTCCTGACACCGTATGTCCTTCCATCTTACTGCACGGCCAGCCGCCTTTGCTGATGACACCAGGATTTTCCTGTTCTACAGTGACGACTTTGTGCTCTGGCTGACAGATGTGACTCGGCCAGAGCCCACAATTTGCGGCTCTGAGGCAGCATGGGCCGTTTCAGATGTGTCTCTGTCATTTGACAGCTTGGTCTCGCTTCCGACGGACATTGTTGACCTGCTAGAGGCGATCTATAATTGTGGAAAGGACTTTATCGAGAATTCCTAGGTCTGGTTGACGGTGTCGATTTCCCGGTGCAAAAAAGACGTCCTGGGGTCAGACGGACAAATGATAGTTTTCTGTACCAATGCTCCTTTGCTCGGCGGCTTGCCCTAGACCTAACTCGAACTTGTAGTTCGTGATCTGCGTCCACGGAAGTTGATATGGCCTAGAGGGCACCAGCAGTAATTCACAGCTGATAGCCCATATCAACTTCAGCCCACGTTGCTGAAGGCCTCAGTTTGCAGTCTAACACTAGTGGTGTTGACCAGTTGACCTGAGGATGTGTCAAGTGAAACAGCTGTTTTATGCAAATAGAACCCCTGCCCCCTACGTGTACTTAAGGGGGCCCTCCTCCTCCATAGACTGAATCTTCACACGAGTTCCTTCCATCTCCTCTTTTCATTTTTGACAGGATTGTAGGTCACGTGATACATAGCGGAGCATAGGTGGTGAATGGACAGCCGTCCAGCGCTGTGATTGGCTGCAGCATTCACAAATCAGAGCCCTTGATTCACCAGTTGAGTGTCTGCCCTCCAGGACGCCTGGGCTGAATTGTTTTGCTGGGCCAGCCAGCTGTATCCGGGTTTGACCGATGCTAACATGACAACAGAATAGATCACACACGTAATCTTGCATCACTCCTTCGGCTAACATTCCATGTTAGTAATATCGCGTAGGCGTAATCGTAACACACCGCTTCACCTCGACATTGCTCCGTTGTTTGTATCATTGAGGATCTATATTCTGTCCCTCGAGGAACTTTTGACGCATCATGGCAGAAGCATTTGGAGTTGCAAGTGGCGCCCTGTCCATCGCTGGGTTCGCAGGTCAACTCGCACAGAGTGCTGCCTTCCTCTACGATTTTTTCAGCGACGTTAGGGGTGCTCCGAACAGGGTGCGAGCTCTAGGTGAGGAGCTTCGGATTCTTGAATCCATCCTTGCGAATATCCAGAAGTCGTTCACTGGCCAGAACGCAGACCTTGAGCAGGCTCTCAAACACTGCGAGAAGCGTCTCAACGAGCTTCTAGAATTCGTGAAGAAGGTTGACCCAGATCAACATGCGAAGAAGAGACGGAGGTTATGGAGCCAGTTCAGGGTGGCGCTAAAGCGTTCAGACTTGGCCAAGTATCTTGGAGATTTGGATCGCTCCAAGTCAACGCTTCTGCAAGCCTGTGCCAATATAACAAGGTACATGAGCCATGCTGCAATACGCAGCCGTTCTATTCTTCTATTTACCATTGATTGCCTGTTGATTTGCCATGGAGGAGCCTGACTTCAAGTAGGGATGAGCAAACAGGCCATTCGAACCAACTACAGGCCGTCGACAAATCTCTGGCAGATTTGTCAACTGGACAAAGAGCCTGCAACGCGGCCACCAGAGCAACCCAAAGTACGATCGAAGAGATCAGAGACACTTCGTCCAATCTGTTTTCAACTTCTGCACGAGTTGTTGATATCACGACCGAAGCTCAGACAAAGATGAACGAATTATCGCACAATACAGAGCAGATTCGAACCATGACTGAGAGGATAGAGCTGGCCACACAAACTTTGGTTCAAGAGAGATTTGGCCATCTACCAATGATCCTCGAAACGTTCAATGGCGAAGCAAACCGTACAATCTCGAGAACTCTGAAACACCATCTCAGGCAACACTTTGGACCACCGAAGGCAGACCGAAGGCAAGCAAATCCTGCCGATGACAAGGTTGGATCAAGTCAGCGTTCTCCAGATACCGGAACAGTGTCTGAATCCCGATGTTTCAGCACTGGAAATGAAGACACGATTCCGTCAAGACTTGGTCTCGAGAATCACACGGACAAGTGGGTCAAGAAGTCATCGACTGAGAGTCAGCGGAATTTGATCCGAAATACCACTTTCGGCACCATATCCATTCGGACCACGACCGTCTCGTATATTCGGGAAGTCGTAAATGGTCCTTCAGAAACAAAACAACTTTCTACTACTACCCTAACCTTTCTGCCTGCTCCATGGCTAATGTCCCAGGGTGCCGTTCTCCGACATCAAAGATTGGAATTCTTAACTAGGGCAGGTAGCCAAAATATTCCACATTGGATTCTTAGTACGGTCAGTGTTATTAGTGAAGATTCTGAAATCTTCAAGGCCTGCTTGAGCCATGACTTGGGCGCTATCCGCAATTTATTCGACGATGGTCGCGCATCTCCTTATGATGTAGACGAAAGCGGGCGAAACCTCCTAGGTTATGTCGCTGTTGGTGTTCAAGTAAGCACAATGTCTCTTTAGCTGGATTTTTCTCACAGGCAGGAGTAGTTTCACGCATACGTTGGAAAGCACGAGAACGTTCAAAGACGGGTTGACGAATTAGATGCAATCATCGCATTGCTGATCGGCTTGGGCGTCGACCCAGGATGCGTTGACTTACACGGAGGGTGAGAAGTATTCTAGCTTTCCTCCCTGTCCTTGTTGCCTGACTCCGTTCCACAGCATCCCTATCAGCCTTTTTGCTGTCTGCTGGTCCGATGTCTTTTCGAACCTCCCTATGATCTCTTCGCAGGGGGACCGCTTTAGGTTTCTTCTCAGCAAATTGTTGACGTCTGCCAAAACTGACCCCTTCTGTGGCCGTGACGCGTTTGTGGTTGTTCCACCAGAGGGGAAATATCAGCTATATGACTTTCCAGGGGTTGTTCACGAAGGTGAGGACGCCCAGGTCTCAACACTTCAGTTGGAGTCGTTAATGGGCCAAAAAGAGTGGCAAATAACCTTGGCTCCTCCTCAACTGAATGAACTGTGCAGTGCGAGATGGCTATGTGGGTCCAAGAACATCCGGAACGTTCGAATTCATGTTAGCTTCTGGGTAACCAGTCAAGCTGAAGACGTTAAATATTACCTGGACACAAAATTGGGTCTCATCAGAAGGTTCCTGGACTATGGTTTACTTTACCTAGAGCCTGAAGGTCATCACTGCGTAATAACGGCTCTACATACAGCTATTCACCAAGGGGGAGAGGTCATCGCCCTCTTGTCAGAACACGATTACTACGGTAGTGGCCACCAGCCCTGGATACGCCATCGGTTCAAGAAGCTGGTCCTCATAGAGAGATGGCTGACCGAAGTGATCAAGCTCCTGCTGACACATGGAGTCACCCATGTCACAGACCCAGAGATCATGAACAGTTTGTGTCATCATGCTCGAAGGCACAATGCCAGAACACTCCGCGCATGGATGAAGGCACTGAGAGCATGTACTGAAGACCACCTTCGAGTCTTTACGCTGGAGATGAATACCGTCCTTTCTGAAAACGATGGCAAAACTGCCCGAAGCGATGAGCCGGAGGAACAAGACACCGATAGGCAGTGGGAGACTGAAGATACGGAAGGCGAGGAATCAGAATGGGAGACGGAGGAAGAATGGGAGGAGGGGTATATGTTGGACATGGCAATGGATAGAGAACACTCCGATGCAAGAAACCCCCAGATCAGCGATGAAGAGCGCCTCGAAGGTTTGGAGGATTATGACGAAATATACTGGGAGCACGTGTATGCTCGCATCATTGGCTCAAATATGGACCCTGTTCCGCCAGGGCATAGCGAGAGTAAGCTTTGGAGACTTGCTAGGTATGCGAGAGGGTATATCTCTAGGGGAGTCTGATGTGTTCGATGACTAAGAGGAATTCCCCAGTCTGTGGGTTTAGATGTCGTTGTTTTGTCAAATTTATTCGTTCGAGACCACACACAGGAAGATACTTCCATTTGCAACACTCCAGCAGAACATACCTGTCGATAGTGAAGGCGTGTGCTGAAGCATCAACCATACGTAATCCAGATCTCCTCGACGAGGATGACGCCGACGAAGGAGGAGAAGAAGAGGTAGCAAGATGTGTCTCCTTTTCTGCAAATAAGGTTGACCCGTAAGACATGGCATTGCCCTTCTCATCTCAGTGTGAGCTAAACATCGCGATTCACCACCGCGATCTTGCCCCAGGGGGAGTGTCAACAACCTCAGCAGAACTACCTCGGGCCGAGCCTCATATGCCTTTTGTATGTCTTGCTGAGTCTATTCCGGTGCCACTGCCATGGACTGACCACTACACCTTCTAGTCAGCATAAACTCCCCAACGAGTGGCACGCCAAATTCAACCCAGAATCTCCACAAAACATCGAGCGACAGTGAAAAGTGCACGATTGCTCTGTCAGTGGAACGAGATGAACCTGTTGAGCACCCACAGAAATTCACACGGAGACCACAAAACATCGAACGGCGCAAAAGTGTTTCAAAGCTTTATCCAATTCGAAAGGGCCCCGAAAACCAGCAAGCAGTTGGTCGATTCGTACAGAGACCGCCGCAGGGAAAGAGACCTTGCTAGGAAGTGAGCACACCGACGACACACAAACGACAGCGCCCGGATACAACGGTGCCTGTCGAGAAAGGGAACCCTCATGACACCCACAGGGCACGAGCGTTACATCAGACTCTCGAGGAATCGGCCAAGGGAAGAAATGGCGATCCCATTGACGACTTTGCCTCTTTGCAGCACATGCGATACGCATGCACCAAGATAAGTACCTGAGCAATGCCTATTCAGAGAGTGCCAGAGATGCAATCAACTTGGCACTGCGACAGCTGGGATATGGATCGAGCGCTGCGGATGCAGGCATGAGGTGGACAAGGCCGGTCTGTTTCCAGGCCCAGCTCGGGCCTTTCCCCTGTCTCATGGCGAACGCGGCGGAATGTACCTCTTTGCGGCACAAAAGGTCGAGGTCGAGATTCATGCTCCAGGTACGAAGAGAGGAGATGGGCAAGTTCGATGGGATATGGTTGTTCTGGCCTGGCTTTGGATCACCTCTGCCGATCAGATCGGGAGCAAAGCAATGGCCGAGTTGTTGGCAGTGCCATGCGAGCAGAAAGAAGTTGTCAACACTAAAGATGTCCTTCACGACGACCGGGACGCGACTCTGAAACGCGTGCAAGCATCAACCCAAACTGAGAAAATATGCTCAGCGGCACCAATGTCGTTTTCAAAGGTACAGACCTTGTACGAATATGTCGTAGATGATGCGTCTCTCATGGACCCCGTGCCCCTTGGGCCGATTGAGCCGTCTGACGAAGGGCAGGAGGAGGAAGCGTTGGAGCCACTATTGCCGCCAGAGCCAGAACTCTGGGACTTGCCGAGCTTTATTCGTGATCTTTTGGCAGACGCTGTAGGAAAGAGGTTTAAAGCGAAAGGACGTTTGAAGGCTGAGATGAAGCGACAAGAGGACAAGTTGGGAGTTCTGGTCAACCTTGTTGGGAGTCTGTTTGAGTGCGTGAACGACGGGAACAAGATTGGAATTACAAGGCCGACACAGTATTAGATTCAGTTCCAGAAGACCTAATGCATTGCAACATTAATTTGCAGAGCAGCATCAGGCAGGACTGGCATGGTCTGTAAGTGGGACTTGCTGGATCTCTTTCACGTGCTCGTGCTGTTGTTGCTGGGCAACGCCGTCAGCGGGAAAAGCCGTGATGAAAATAATCCAGCCGCGCCCATCAAAGCGCGTAGCGATCACCACTTAGGTCAGAACACCCCACCATGTTAGACTCAGTATTGGTCAGTATTGCTTAACGGTCTCTGAACGAGGAGTGGCCGTGCGCATTTCACGGTCAAATCGTTTGCCTATCCAGACCACCTTCCTCCCGCACATCTGCCTTGGGCCAAGGGGGACACCATGGAACCTTGGCTAGACTCACTCTCCGAAGACTGGAAGTCAGAACATCGATCGTCGTCCCCTCCACTCTCGAGGAGGTCCAGTTATCACGGCGAGAGCAGCATCGCGGTGTCGAAATCTCAAAGCCGCATTCCACACCTCGCCCAAAACTTTCGCAGGAGTTCGTCCTCCGGTGGCCATTTGAGGCGGCGGTCCAGTCGCAGCCTGGGACGGTCGCAGCCTGAACCGGTTCTGGGCGAGCGAAGCGCGTCAAGCCTCAACTTACCGGCCGCGCAAACAGGGTCACAACGGCGATTGAGTGTTTCGACTGTCCCTCGCCGAGCGTCTTCAAGTGTATTTTCCGAGTCGCAAAGCTCGGTCCAGCATCACACAGTCCATGAAAAGGTTGCACAAATCGACACTCCGGAATGGAAGAGGAGGCTTGCCAATGGTGAGAATACTGTGAGCGATGGGTTCGACCTCTTCTCCCCCAGCAAGCTGGAGGGCATCTTCAATCAACCGACGCCGGCACCGGTGGACACTGAAAAAAGGGCACTCACGGGAAGGGAAGTGTCCAAACCGTGGAAACCTTTAGAGTGGTCTGCACGGCCCCCATCAGCCGAACAACACCACAGCTTCCGCACCTCACGGACGCGTCCACCGGGCATGGAAGTCCTCGAAGAAGTCAACGAGGAAGATGAACATCAGGAGGAGGAGTTGTCCGCAATATCGCCGAACTTGGTGCGGAATGGCTCGATGAGAGGACTTGTGAAAAAAAGCGCCGAGTCTCTAGAACGCAGGCATGGTTCTATGTCCCACTCTGGGAATGTCGGCCACCTCGCGCAGGACCCAAGATGGAGGACAACCAGCGGGCAGGAGGAGGTCAGGAACGAATTCATCAGCCCTGTAACCGTGTCCGAGCAAAACACAATTCGGGACCAAGCGGTCAGAGACTCGCAGGATCTGGATGTGGAGGCGTTGCAGGACAAGCTGTTGAGAATCAACATGGGCGAGGAAGACCGACCGTGGTCACGATCGAGTGATAGCTTGGTCACCTACGGTCACGGAGGCCATGCCACCGACGACGCCATGCGGGAAGAGCAGCCGCTCCCGGACCTGACATCACTCTCGCTGCCAGAGGATCTCTCCATGGGTACGCAGGATTTTGCGTCCAACGGAGGATTCATCAACGCCAAACGTGGCGGGTATTCCAATGAGGGGTCTTTCATGCGGAAAGGCCTGAGTTCGTCTGCAGAGGATTCGCAGGCAGGGAGCAGATCACGCGACGTTTTGAATTTTCGCAGTTCTCCCCCGCTGTACTCTGAGGCTACCGAAGAAGGGGGGGAGGAGAGCAGGTTCACGGTAAGTCTGCCAACGAGTTCTCGAGAGCCCACTACGATGCACCGTGCCGGGGGCCCCGACCGACCACCCGTATCATCGGGTAGTCCCCTGAAGTTGTTTGGAAACCGCGACACTTATACGAACAATAAGTTGATGCGAATTCTGAACCAATTCGAGGAGCCTGAAGACTCCTTGCAGGACGGGCAAGGGCAGTGGACGTCGGATAATACCCGCGAGCCTCCTGCACTGAGAATGAGCAAATTTGGCGATGGCGAACTGGATGACTTTGACTTCGTGCAGGATGTCTCCCATCCAACACCAACCACCGTCGGACCTGTCGATACTGTCCACAAAATTTTCAAACCGGAGGACCGGCGAGTCAGCCAGACAGGGTGGGAAGAAGCACAGGCGGCCGCGGGGACCATTCCGGACACAGACAAAGATGACCTTCCCGCTGGCCATGACAGCCTGGCTCTCCCCGGCTCCCCCAGCCGAGATAGGACAGCAAAACGGCGCCGAACACTCCCGAGAGACGAAGTCGGTGGTGGTCCCAGTCATCAAATCGAAGTCCGGCCTGTGTCTCTGGAGGAGACGGCGAGACTGGCGGGAACGAAAAGAAAGGATGCAAGACCTGGCGACGATGGGAAGCCGGCTGATCCTGAAGTGCTCGCTGCTCGGAATCTCCTACGGCCCAAGTCCACAAGGCGGTCCTCGGCCAGTCATCTGTCGTCCACCATACTGAATAAAGGAATGAACCCAGGAGATGATGGTGCTCATGAATCCGGCCAAGATTTGACTCAAGCGCTCGCAGCCGAGCTAGCATTGTTTGCGCAAGAAACGGTGGAAGGCGACAGTGATTCGCGGAAAGCATCCCTGGCGACCAAAGATTATATGGAGGAGGCCAACAAAGTGATGCAAGTCATTCGTGCTCGAGGAAAGCCCATACCGCACCTTCCGGAAATCCAAGAACCTCACAGCACCTCTGAGCTTAATCCAGACGCCATTCTGGACCTTGATATCGACGGAGATTCAGACTTCACCAGGGACGAGTTTTCAAGACCGCCTTCACGCGAACGTCCTCTGAAACCCGCCCCAGATCCGCGCCACGCGAAGCATGATCCCAAGACGGCAAAATACCTTGAACAATACCGAGACGCTGACGATCTGGACCTATTTACGAGTGCCTCCGTGCTTGGCCCGCTGCAGCTTGCAGAAAATAACGCCGCCTATGAAGCTTCTCCGACGCCGGTACTCGAGGTTGAGCAGGAGAGCAGCCCGTCTAACATGCGCATCCTGAATCCTCCCGACACCCAACGGAAGAGGAAGCACTCCACCTCCACCTTAGAAGGTCAGGGGAGTATTAAGCAGCAAGACCAGGCCTCGGTGCATACTTTGTCTGACTGCTCGACGCGGAACAGAACAAGCTCGACTACCAGCACCGGCCAGAAGGGAATGATTTCTTCGGGGACAATTCCCATTCCCGACCATGTAGGCACAATGACGTTTGACCATCACAAGAAAATCTGGATCAAAAAGACGACCACGGAGGATGAAGCCCATGAACAAGATGCGAGACACTGCCAAGCTCCAAGTGAAGAAGATCCGTTTAAAGATATCCCTGACTTGAGCATCGACGAACGACAAGAAGCGGAATTATGGGCAGAATCACAAAGGGATAAGCTGGGTGATGTATTAAGGACGACTGACGTCGCTGAGAAGCCTGACCAAGGGAACTCTGCTGCGCAGCCTTCTCTAGGGGTGACTGAGAATCGGGCGAAGAACGAACAGCAGCAGCAGCAGCAGCAACAGCAGCAACAGCAGCAACAAGAGCAACAGGAGCAACAGGAGCAACAGGAGCAACAGGGGCAACAGCAGCAACAGCAGCAACAGCAGCAACAGCAGCAACAGCAGCAACAGCAGCAACAGCAGCAACAGCAGCAACAGCAGCAACAGCAGCAACAGCAGCAAGAGTCAAATCAAAGCTCGTTGCGATCTGAGATATCCAAACACGAAGCTAGGCTTCTCGAAGGCGTCCCTTCGTGCCCTCCCCTGGCGAGTCCCGGTGTAAAGGAAAAGCAGCAGCCACGCGTGGTCACCATCGCCTTTTCCTCCCCTGTGGTTTCGGCAATTAACTATCAGCATGAGCCAAGCCTGTCGGATGTGGAACTGGACGATGAAGATGATCTTCCTCTTGACGACTCCGAGGTGGCCATCAGCCCTGTCAGCACAGCAAAGGAGAGCAGCCCCCCTTCGAATACGGGGGAGGAGCCGAGTTCACGGCCAAAGCAAAACAAGGGTAAACGGTACGAACAATACCGGGCCATGAAATTCAATCCCAGACCTGTGTCAAGGATTGATGAGCATGACGAAGAGGCCATCGATGGGGAAATGAGTCTCGTTCATGTCGATCAGAACGTGGCGGTGACCCCGGCCCCGCAGCGGGCGCTGACGAAGCGACAGCGAAATGTCAACAAAGGCTCGAGCATACTTTGCTTGACTCCATTGTCCGACTTTTCCCTCCATCAAGTCGACCGTGCGAGACATCCAGAAGAGAGTTATGTGGAGGAAAGACCACATCCCGGAGCCCTTCGTCAGGCGCATGGATCCATGGCCCTTGCAATCGACGAGCTTGTCAAAGCAATCACGGACGCTGAGCCAACCGAACTATACTGGGAACAGCTTCACCGTCTACATATTGGTGAAAAGAATTTATCTTCGTTGCACGGCTTAAAAGATTATTGCTCCACGCTAGAGGAGCTCTCCATCGGCGCCAACCAAATCACGCAACTGGCCGGCTTGCCGAGTTCCTTGCGCACGCTCGACATCCCTTTGAATGCCCTGACCGACTTGACCTCGTTTGGCCACCTACGTAACCTGCAATATGTCGACATTTCGAGCAATCACCTCGAAAGCTTGGAAGCGTTCAGCTCTCTGGTACACTTGCGGAGTCTTAATGCCAGCAATAATCGAATCAGAAACATTGATGGCATCTTGGATCTCAATGGTCTGCTCGAACTGCGACTGTCTCACAATGAGCTGTCCACGGTGGATTTTGAAGGCGCTGAGCTCAGTCGGCTGCAAGCCTTAGATCTCAGCCACAATCATCTCCACGCCGTCGACAATCTGCACTGGCTCTCCGGCCTAGAAGAGCTTGATCTGAGCTATAACCGACTGCAACAGCTCTCGACAAACCCTCAAGGCCGTCATCTCGCCCTGAAGACGTTACGAATTTCTCACAATGATCTGGAGTCAATGGATCTGTCCGATCTACCCAACATCAAGGCCTTAGATCTAGACAGCAACGCCATCAGAGAAATTCGACAGTTGTCATCGGCCTACCATCTGGAGATCCTGTCCATGCGCGGGCAGTCAGCCTCTTCTGACATTGTGAATGCCATTTTGTCGACGCCAAATGAATGCCGCAAGATCTGCTTGTCATCAAATATGGTTCCGCAAGGAATTATCAAGATGCCCGATTTACCGCAGTGCAATTTACGGGAACTGGAGATTGCGGCATGTGGCATCGCAGAACTGCCATCCGATTTTGGAGACCGCTTTCCCAATTGCCGACTGATGAATCTCAATTTTAACGCCATCCAGGACGTCGCGCCCCTGGAAGGAATGCGGAAGCTGACCCAGCTTCTCCTTGCCAAGAACCGTATCAAGAGGCTGCGAAGGACTTGCATCTTACTCTCCAGGTTGAGATATTTGGCCAAAGTTGATGTCAGAGACAATCCCTTAACAGTCGGATTTTACAGTCCGCTGCAGGAAGATCGTTCCAGCAAGATGGCTACGCCAGAGGAGCGCTACCTTCTCCCGGAGAGGTCCGCGAGAGAAGACGACAATTGGATGACCGTTCTTGACGAGGTCACGAGTCTGAGGCGTCGTACGATGTACTTGTTGTTGGCGGAGCAGTGTGAATGTTTGCTTGAACTGGACGGCGTGGCCTTCCAACGCAAACTTGTCCTGAAGCCAGACCAGCTGTGGCAAAAGTTGACCGACAGAGGTGTGCTCTTGAAGCCTCCGCCCACCGCGGCTGGGATGGAGAGGCAAGATGCAGAAGGCGAAAGCCTTCCGTCAGACGCGGACGATTTTGTCAACGTCGAAGCAGTCCCGGAGATGGAAATGGTAATGGTTGAATGAATGTACGAGTAGACGCTGGACTTGGACTTTAGGGCATTTCGATAGTGGTCATTGGTAGTAAAGAGGCGTGCATTTCACATGAAAAAAGGGACAATGAATAAAGCCAATCTACTGCAATGGACAGGATCTATCCGTGCATGTATTTCTCTTCTTTTCACCGCCTGTTGTAAAGCCTTAGTCCTAAGCAATTGCTCGGTGGTCTGGAAGAGAAACCAATCACGTGACCGGACGCGGTCGTGGCATTTTCGCGATTTTGCCGCGCTTGCTGCCTTGTAACATCTCAACCATTTCCCCGCGGCCAGCCACACCTGTTCTGTGCTTGTCCTGGGACCTCTGGAGGTTTCTTCGCAAAGCGAGGCTGTCATTTGCAAGATTTGTCTCTTCTGTCGTCCAGTGTGCCGTCTTTTCCTGACGTTATCATGCCTCCTGCCAAAACCAAGGCCAAAGCCAAAGTACCCGAGTACCCACGACCGGTCTCGCCCGTGTGTACCGACGAGATTCCGATATGCAGCGACACCGTGATCTATCATGAAGATAGCGATGGTTCTGAAAAGGATGCAGAGAGACGAGCAGCAAAGAGGCGGAGAATCGAGACTTGTGCCCATGCGTACATGCGTGGAGAGCCGGTGTTCATTCTGACCGCTCAATTAAGAGGTCCGTTTGAGAAACAGTGGCGAAACCCATGGGCCAAGAAAAGACAGAACGAAACTGGAGAACGTTCGTTGGAAGTGTCAGAAACAACCATGAAGCACTCGTCGAATGCCCTTGACCTCGGGTCCAGCCTGGTCAAACGAAGGCGAAAAACAGCTGATACCGTGGCTAGAAACGGTGGCAAATTGACAGCCAATCCCTTTGACGCGAGAGGTATTACAGAGCCCGTCGAGTTGCCGGCCCCAAAATCTGGTCGAGAGGAGAGGGGGATTGACAGCTGGCTCAAGACGAACCATGCTTATGCGCAATCTGCGCCGGGCGAGAGTCGCAGCTCACCTACACCATCATATAGGCCCCGTGACGGTCAAGGGCGGGGACGGGTTTCTCACATAGAAGAGAATGCCCTCCAGCACGCCTCAGCCGTGTCGGACGAGCGGGCCCATCCCGATCCCCTGAAGGAGAAACTGGAGGTCGTCTACGACAAGAAAGGACATAGGCATAGAAGTTCGGAAATCGACCATACATCAGGACAGCGCTTGAGCAGCGCGAAAGCTACAATACGGCAGCCGGCAGAGAACCACCTAAAGCCGTCAGCCACAGCACCAATGGGAAATTCAACCAAATCGGAACTTGCAACGATGAAGTCCAAAAGCAGATCATTACACACTGTTCCGTCATCAACAAGTCTTCCGGCTCTCAAGAACCAGCGCACATCTACCGACGCCAATCGCTCTGCGTGGTCGTTTGAGGAGTCAGCGCAGATCCATCATGCAGGACAGACTCAAATGGAGAACATATCCGAGAAAGAGATGGCGCGGGGGAAGTTGTCAAGACGTTCAAGTCCGGCACCACCCCCCCAACCTACAGTCACCGTGCCCATGTTATCCATGGAAACGGCGAAAACTGGCACCATCGCCCATCTGCCCTCCGCCCAGCCAAGACCGGAATCACCGGTGCTGCTGTCTGGCTTCTCCAATCCGACGAGTACTGCGCAGATGCTGGAAGAGAAAGAGAACGAGAATTGTGACCACCGCAGCGTGGAAGTGGTCGACATTTCCCTTGCTGCACCTCAGCCATTTGGCGACGTCCAAAGTCCCAAACAAGGGACGGAAGCAGCAAAGGCAGGTGGCCAGGACCAGGACAACGCTTCTCCCAGCCCTCAGAAGAAACGCGCTATTCTGCAGGATAAATCGGGGAATTGTTCAGCGCTGCAACTCAACACACAGCAGCTCTTGGCTGGGATCCCACCATTTGGTGTCAATACCGTCAAGAAAGACGTTGCTGCTTCGGAGCAGAGAACACCGCCGGGAACAGCGAAACTAGGACATGCGAAGGCGAAGAAAAAGGCAATGTTCGCGACAACAACCGAACCAGGTGCGTCCGAGTCTGCACAGGGTTCCATTAAATCCGTGATGAAGGTTTCAAAGACGGCATCGGCCGCATGCGACAAGAACGGAAGTCCAAGATCGTCTCCTGGCGCCAAATTCACCTCAGATCAAGAGATTCCGGCAGGGGGCGTGGAAAGAGGACGGGAAAAACGTGTTTCATCGCCGACATCGATTTCACGGGAAAGAGACGCCATTAAACCCAAGAGCATTCTCAAGTCCTCCGCCGCATCCACAGGATTTAGTCTCTCGGCGGCCATGCTCCAAGATGCCCAGCATGTAGATGCCGATCGTATACGGATGGGCCATGCTGCGGGCAAGGATGCCGATGACTTTGACCTTGACGCTGCAATCGATGACCTGGGCAGCTATCTGGGCACCTGGGTTCCGGAGGAAGAGGCGTCGAGCCTATGATAAGGCGGCCTGCGATGGATCAGCAATATTGTTCAGTGATCATGAAGAGTAATACCAATGCTGGATGCACTTTGACATTCATTCGATATCTGACATATAGAAAGCACGTCTCCCGCCAGCCTGTCATGTAAAATGGGGCTGGATCTCATCAGATTACCCCTATAGCACAGCCTTGCTATTCCCGCCAAGTCCAAGTCTGACTTTATTAATCCTCCGTGGGGGGGTGGGGCCATGGAGCCATTCTGGGCACTCATGCTAGGCCGAGACGTGCCGATTACAGATCCTAGTTGACACCATACTCCTCTACAATCAACTGACCTCGCACTCGGTTGTCTGCCGTCGCTGAGTGCTCTGCAAGTCTCTTCGTCTGTCGAGGGACGATGTCGCTGGCGATTGTGTCTGTGACGGTTCCATGAAGTGAAACTGGGCTCAGACTCGAACAGCGCCGGGATGGCCTTTGTTGAATCGACACTGGCGCAGACAGCGTCTGTCGCGACGATCACGCCTCCGGTGTCGCTTCCAATGTATCTGACCAACATCAAGGCGACGGCTGTCAACATCACCTCATCATATCTCAGCACTCCATCCAGCGAAAATCTGATCCGACTTCCCCTCCGGCTGGCGGCGCAGATCGATCACGCTGTCTTCCACCGGTTTCCGCGTTTCCTCCTCGAGAACGTCGGTCTCGCGACCTTTCAGGGCGGCGGCAGAGTTGGTGGAGCGGTCAATACTCAGTTAGTCGCCGGGGCGGAGGCCGGCGCTCGAGCAATGACACAGGCCGCTGCAGCGCGAGTGGTGGTCGCAGACACAACATCTGCCAGTTGGCCGGCCTTTCTCGCCGATGCTTTTCAGGCGAGTACATTTAAGAGTTATTGGGGGATGCTGCACTATTTGACGTCCAGATGGGCGTTCACTTGCTTTGCCATGGTAAGGAAGTCTGGCCGTAATCTTGGTCCCCGGAGCTGACCATGATAGGCTCTCATCCTGAACCGGGTCAGCGTCTACGGGGCGTCAAGACATCGCATTCACCTCTCCTGGCACAGAAGACTGGCGTTGCGTCTCATCCCGATATTGTTGTTCGTAAGCCAAATTCACGATCTGCTGCAAGCGATTCGCTGTCAGACGTCGCCGGACTTTTCACTCTACCGCCACGGCGATAACAACAAGTACAGCCTGCTGGATTGGTCCACCGAGGGGGGAACATTGCACACACTCAGCTCGATCATCTTGTTCCCCTCCACCGACGCCCAAGCCTGTGCGGCCGTGGGGATGAGCAAACCCAGCCCTGGCGTCAAAGCTCCATACGGCTCCTTCTCGCTTCTTTGGCCGACCTTCCTCCAGCTCAGCCTTTCGCACATTGTCGAAAATCTTTCATGCGCCTTGCAACAGATCCCCATGATGACGGAAGTGGGCATGTCTGTGTTTGAACACTCTTTGGCCTTTGCCGAAGCCGAGACCATGATCTCGCACACCTTGGGATTGGGTCTTTTCGGCACCAGCAAGGCGTCCAACAGCAGCAAGATTGCCAATGCTACAATTGCCAATATGACCACCACCGTGCAGGCCACCATCCCCGCGTCGGGCACGATTCTCGCCTTGGCGGACGCCACGGCCTCGTTAACCGGACCACACCTGCTGGACCGTGTGAACGTGCCTGTGGAGGTCCTGCTGGTGGCGCTCTTGTCCTGCTGCAATTCGTTGTCCTCACACATCATCGCGGTCTTGGGTAAGCAACGTCAATGGCGCCTCATCAACACCGGATTCTGGGGCCTCGCCTTTATGGCTTCATTTGTCTGGGGATTTGCCACGACCAGCACAATGGTGCGCAGTGGCGAGGACGGTGACAACCGTCCGGTGAGTAGTCTGTTGCACTTCCCCACTGTCGCAATCGTGGGCTTTTTGCCGCATATGATCATTTTACTCGGCATCGGCGTCTGCTGCTGTATTTACCTCGTCGCCCTCGTCTTGACCGCCATCTCTTTGGGTAGCAATCCTCATATTCCACAGCCGACGAGCCTCAAGGAGCGCTTTATCATTGCCCACGACAACCTTCAAGCGGCGGTACAAACTCGCGGAATACGCATCAGATGGTACGAAGATTTCTACACCGCTTTGCTCCGGATGGGTTTCGCGGCCTTGACCGCCGCTTCCGAAGCCGTTTTCTTGAACGAAGGACGCTCCGTCGAGATGCGACAATTCACCTGGCTCGAAGAGGACCGGCTCAATGAGTTTGAGGCCGCACGGACCGAACTGGGTTCCCTGTCCGGCAACACGCAATTTCAGATCGTCGAAGAATACGGCATCCCTCCTGCCAGTCCGGGCGGCACCGACAAGGGCGGCGTCTGGGAATCTGGATATGCAAAGGAGCGGAAATTTGACAAGAAAGAAGGCGAATTGGAAGGAAAGGACTCTTTTGTTTACCCTACACCTCGGGGCGGTGGTGTCGGCGCTGTACAACGAACAACCCGCTTTTATTTACTATTCATTTACATTCGCGGCATCTTTTTCTTGATGGGGGGGTACATTGCATATGGACTCGGCGTTTTGTTGGACCGGATCGGCATCACTGCCCGGCCGACATGGTTGAGGAGGCTCGTGGGTCGGTCTCTGAAGGTAATGACCTCGGAACGAAACGGCGTCAGTGGTGGTGATTTACTGGACTTTTTCTTGTTGACAGAAGATGGAAAGCTTGCACCGCCGAGGAGTGACGATCTTGACATCGAGCCCGAGATGAGGAGGAGAATTATGCAGGGAGATGACGACAACGACGAGAACAACAACTCTGCCCAGACCGTGGAAGAAGTGCTGGACAAGAAGATGTATGAGTGGTGGAGGGCCGGCGGGTGGTTTGGGACGAAAGACGAAAGTGGTGACTATCAGCCTTCAGCGGCAGACGACCTGGAAGATACCACCAGCGTCGTGTCCAGGTCAACAGCTGCCAGTGTCGCCGATAGTGGCGAAGATGACCGCGTCTGGGAATCCGAGTCCGACGGCCGGCGGACACCAACCCCAGCCTCACCAGGCCCGTCGTGGTCTTTCTCCGCGGTCACAACCAGGATGACCAGAGAGTCGACGCCGGAAGTGGTCTCGGACACGCCGCTCGATGCCGCCACTCTGGCTCGGCTGCTCAATCCACCCAACCGAGAATCACGAGAAGAAGCCCGGATCCTGGCATCCCATCTCGCCAGCGCGATTCCCGGCTCGCCCTCATACGGACGTATCATGACTCGATCACGTTACCGACGTGAAGTCGAGAGTGAGCGTGCACGCATCCTCCTGGCAGGCCGGACTTCCCACTTGGATGCCACAAAACCTGCCGTATCACTGTACAACACCCCCATCACGGGAGGACCAAGGCCGTTGACGTCAGTTGAAGAGGCCGAGGTTCTGGAATCCCTCATCTTGTCTCGACGACGCCAACATGCTCCGCCACCCCAGCAGAGCAACCCAGACGACGAGGCGTCGAACCCGATGGGACCGCCATGTGTGGTGTGCCAGACGACGCCGAGGACCATCATCGCATGGCCTTGCCGATGTCTGTGTGTCTGTGAGGATTGCAGAGTGAGTCTGGCACTGAACAACTTCGGGAACTGTGTCACGTGTCGGAGGTCGGTGCAGGGCTTTGTGAGGTTGTATGTGCCCTGATGGGCATGGAGAACAATGAAACTATGAGTGTTGAAGCCAGTGATGTGGGAGTCGCGTGAGAAGGGAAAACGAGGGTGATGATTCACGAGATGGGTTCGATATCGATTATATTGGTAGGCGGGTGTGCATTAGTTCATGTTTGCTGTGAATCAGTTCAGGACGGAATCCAAGACCTGATATTGCAAACAGCATGAGGACGTGTTAGATGAATAGCCCTTCGGCTTCGAGCTCAGGCACCTATCAATTCTCTACGACCGAATTTCGTAGATTTGTCTTTATTAGCAGGACCTCATCATCATCATTAGCAGCACTTCTTTTGTCATCATTAGCAGCACCTCTTTGTCGTCATTGGCAGCATTGTCATTGTTGGCAGCACCTCTTTGTCATCATTAGCAGCACCTCTTTGTCATCATTAGCAGCACCTCTTTGTCGTCATTGGCAGCACTGTCATTATTGGCAGCACCTCTTTGTCATCATTAGCAGCACCTCTTGCTATCTCTGCGCTTTCGTCCTTTGTCAGTCCAGAGCTCAGAATTTAAAAGTCCCATTCAATCAAGTTGCCATATTCATCTCTGTCTTGAACCCTTGCTTGCCCATTCTCATCATTCTCATAATCATGACTGACAGCAGTGGGAGCGTCAATATTAGCATCGCTTTTCCCGCCGACCTCGTTATTTCCATTCTCTTTCTCCTTCTTCCGAGTACCGCCCAGATGCAGCCTGCACTTGGATTTGTCGACTTTCCTGAGCAAAGACGGGATGTTTTGGCGCCGTGATAGGCCGACACGGAAGATGAATTTTCGGGATCCGCCAGGCAGGTTTATGGGTGAGTGTATCGGAGGGCGCTGGATTTGCTTTTCGGGGCTAGGAGTGATCTCGGGAGGATGGAGGTCAGCAGTTGATGATGGCTGGTCTGCCTCGCCTGGATGTGCCAATTGAAGGAGATCTCGGGGCATGTTAGTGTTGACGTCTTTGTCTGTGAGAGGGAGTCTGGCCGCGCCAGCTGGTTGAGATATCTCTGTCTCGTTGACCTGGTTGGACGGTGACCGCACTTTCTTGTGCTTGTGGCCTCTCTTTTTGGGCTCTGTGGGCACAGAGTCTTCTGGGAGGGTTTGAGGTGGTGGTTGTACCGGCGCAGATGGAATCTCAACTGTGATCTTGTTGTCCAAGGATTGTGATACATGGTTGGACTTCACGGGTTCTGTTGGCATGGCTTCCTCAACAACCCTGCTCATGATACCTTGCTCCGTCTCCTTTTTCAGAGCACTGATGTCTGGTGGTAATTCCAGATTCACAGGTGCGGGTTTGGTGTCCATCCATACAACATCCTCCTCTCCATCACTGATCATTTGTTCTGATTTCATGAGCAGGGCAGCAGCAGATGTCTTTGCACGCTTGACTTTGCTCTTGCCGGGTTTCTTTGCGCTCTTCACTGGCATAGGCGCCTTGTCTGGCGTAAGCGAAAGTCTCGGAATATCTTTCACGGGCGGCTCAGTTGAAGCATGGTCTTCGTCTGCGATCTTCTTGGAACGGGATCGACTCGCCCTCGGCTTGTAGTCTTCATTGCGTATTCCGACCACAGCTTCATCGCTAAGGTGGAGTTGGCCGGTCAGCTGCTTGATGGGCGAACTCTGTTTCGACGCATCATTCGCCGCCAGTTCGGCCTCTTCCTCGATATGGTGTCGAGACTTCTTGCTCTTCCGCTTGCCAGCATTTGGTACGTCGGACGTTTGCGACACCTGAGACGATTCTGTGGTGCCTCTTCGTGATCGAGTCTGGCATGGTACATATCGCTCGTTTGGTGCTCCAACAGCAAAATCGTCGGTATTCAATCCGTTGCTGTCCTCGCCTGAGAACACCGGCGCTGATGATCTCGAAGACAATCTTGAATTTTTCGACTTTCGCTCGCGCTTCTTCGGCTGTGACTTGGCAGCCACGACGGCATCTGAATGGAGTTGTCCGGAGAAAAATTGGCTTTCCGGGTGCGCATTGTGAGTATCGTCCTGCTGGGTTTCACACTCTGTTTTGCGGCGCTTGCTTGACCTCAGGTCTGAAGGATCTGGTGCATCGTGCATGAGGGGACACAGATCAACGGAGATTGGTCGCCCGGGCGATGTCTGAGCCGTTTGCTCCGAATTTCGCTGATCCTGACCATCTGTGGGCAGCTTGGTCGTATCGTTGTGAAAAGCATCTCCACCTTTCTCGTCATAGGCCGGAGGCAGATTAGGCCATTTTTTCGTTTGGAGTGTGTCATGGTCACCATCGAGAGATGTTTGATTGATCGTGTCGAAAGGATTTGTGTAGATGTCCAGTCCTTGCCCGGAGCCGCGAAAGTCCATATTGATCGATTCATACCCGCCCATGGAAGACCTCGACGTGGACATCTGGTGACCAGGGCCATTGATTGACTCCTGTAGCAAACTGATGACTCTTCTCGGACGGTCGCGCTGTCGCACTGTGTGGGCCAGACCCTTCATTGAGGTGTGGTTGCTCTGAGCCTGTTCAACAGCGCCAAGTATCGAGGTGCTTGTGCTTGTTGCGGCCAAAGAAACCTCGTCCTGCACGTCCATCCTCTGTCTGAACAGATCGTCGTCTTGGAAGGCCACAAGCTTGGATTTAGACTCGCAAGACTTTGGTCGTTTGTCACTGGTCGATCCTTTATCTCGGCCGGGGTCGGAATTTCTCAGGCAATCGCCATCAGCGGTGTGCGAGCGTTTAGTTCCTCGCAAACTCGCAGTGTCTGCTTGGATTTGAGCGTCATCACTCGGGTCGGTGCTATCTCTCCTTGTAACAATGCTGCCTTCGAGGATGCCGTTGATCAAATTCTCGGTGCTTCTGGTTCCTGGCTGAAAGTCTTCTGCCTGAGTTTGTGGACCCTCCGATATCATTTGCGTCGGACTCAAGAATTGATCAAAATCCACACTGGGAAAAGTTGAATGGCCTAGAGGGTCTCCTGCTCCGTCCATCAGGGCGTCAGTGGGATCCTCTACTGGCTCTGGAGCCTGTATTGGCTTCCCCTCAAAGTCGGACTCAGCATCCGAATCAGCAATTTCAGGTGGCATTGGACAATGGATGACATAACATGGCGACCATGAGGATGCAGACTCAGTTCATACCCATCCAAACCCGCGTACTCTGAGACGCGCTGTCGCGTCGGTCACGTGCCATGCCAAGGCCTGTGAACCTCCGCGACTTGAACAGCAGAAATCTGAATTGTACCACACAGCCTGTGTCCCAAGACCGATCAGCTCGGACCTTTGGAAATACTGAAACTGACCGAATCCAGATATGGTCTGGATGGCGGCACGCGCTTAACGAATACACCACTTCTGTGTCTCGCCCGTTTTCTGTCCATGGACAAACCGAATTGTAGTGGATGTTCCAGTCAGTGCGATACCGGGATGCTTCCGCGGATCAACCTCATGCAGGTCAGAAGGAAGTTGCCAAGGACATTCAATCGATCCAATCTTGCATTCGTACCGAACCAGACGTTCACCATCGGCACGATGATCAAGCACAGACACTCGGACTCCACTCTGATATCCCCCGTCAAAGATGAGACAGACACAAGTACGACCAATGTCTTCTCCCCACTTTTCTTCTAGTGCTGTACGGGCGCTGTCTGGATCTTCTGGAATATGAACAACAATGCGACAGGTGTTTGCCTCGAGATCGACAAGGGCGAACCATTCTGTGAAATGGACGGGGCCGGTAAGCACATAGCCCTGCTGAGTGACATGCAAACCGTCGCCATCTAATTTAGCAACGCCGGGCCAGTCATTTGGTCGAAGGTCAAACGTGCTGGACGTGAAGGTGGCTGGAGCCCACCGAAATCCATCAAGATCCTGTCTGGGCACATTGACGGTCAGCATGTGCAAAGGTAGACTTTGTTGTTCCAGGAGTAATTCTCGAATCTTGGATTCAACGTCTGTTGCATTCAGAACTCCCATGAGGTCGAGGTTCAATTGCAGGGCTAGTATGATGAATCGATCCCCTTCCTTGCTGGTGGCTCTGAACGACAGAGAATTCCACGCTCGCGTGAAACGTTCTGCCTTACGATTGTCCAGGCCATGAGGATCGGTCATGTAGCCCAAGTTGGACACATCTTGAAACTGCCGGGACAGGTAATAGTGGGTCGAATCGTATGCGAAGGTTTTGAGGAGTGCTCTGGGCCAATGACCTTCCAACATGAGAGATGAATGTGAACTCAAGTCGAAGAAGCCATTGGAGAATTTGACCAAACAATGTTGGGCCACCGATAGCTCCTGTAGTGTCCAGCATCGTCGCATCCATGTGGAACAATAGATGCGTGCCAGACATTCCTCGACCGATGAGCAAATCTGAAGTCTTTCCAGTCCAGATTCAAGTACCAGGACGGACGATGCATTCGAATAAGTATCTTTGATTCGAAGAATGGCCCTCTTTCTGAGTTCACGGTCCTTCTTGTCGACAGGAATACAGAGGGTGTCAATCCAGAAAAAAACAGGCTTCTCACTTGATGGTTCGGCCCGGTCTCTTCGATTCGGGTTTGGCTGTGGAGATTCACGATGCATGACACCTCGAACCAATTCTTGAATGTATCGTAGTTGACAGTGTGGGAGAGCATTGTTCTCCTTGTTCCCCCTGCCATCAGCCCAAACATGAGATATGGCCACGTATGAGACTGAAGGGTGAGACTCGGTCACTTTCAGCTGGCCGATGGACTCGCTGGGACCGCAAGAATAAGCGAGAAGTGGAATCCCACCTTTCTGGATGATGTCTTTCACCTGATGCATTGGCACATAAATACGGGGGCAACAACATGCGCCGTCAACGTGGAGAGTGCGATATTGATCTTCATGTATCTGTTGGAGATGGCAATAGTCCACTGTGCAGTCTTGATGACTTCCAGCAGGAGATTGTGCCGCATGTTTCATGTTGCTGAGATAGTACAGCAAGTGGCATGGCAGATCTTTTGCCTGGAGTCTTGAAAACTCGTTGGGGCACCAGCCTCGATCCAAGAAACGCTGTCGCAGGAGGGGATATTCGAAGTGACGAAAGTCTCGCACCGTCCACGCCCATTTGTTCTCGACAACGGGGAGTGCTTTTGAAGGGTGATTGTCCAGGATGATGCTTGCATCAACTAAAGTCTGGATGAGGATCGCCACGGAGAAAGACACGGCCATGAGAGTCTTGTCTGTCTCGTGCGGAAAAAGGACGTTGTGGTCATAAGCGCACACCAGGAGAGCCAGTTTTTGTTCGTGATACACCGTAACATTTTGCTCCGGGAGCTGGAGACAGCGGCGGTACCACTCTTCCAGGAGTAGAGGTAGGGTCCGGGTAGTCACCACTCGCCGGCCTGCGTCGACACGAACAAAATCTTCAATTCGAATCTCTAGATCCAGAAAAGCGCGAATCAAACCAAAAAACAGCCATGACTGAAGAAACGAGGCAGCGCTCTTGACGTTGGTCCATCTTTGAGTTCGCAGCGTTTTCTTGTCAACACCTCTACACTCCGGGTACTCCAAGAAATTTCCATAATCGATCTTTTCCTCAGCAACAAACGGCACGTCCTGGGGCGGGAGAGGGTCGGAAACGTTGAGGAGATGATCCATGTCGTTGGAAGCTTGGCCGCAAGGAGGATCCTGATCAAGTCGATGTTTGTTACAAAGGTGGATGGATGGCATGGTGCAAGAGAGGCGATACTGATTAACCGCCCGATCGAGGGTTACGCCAAAATCCTTGTACCAATGCCTCCAAATGGTGGTTATACATTATTGCCTGCTATGACGTGCGATTCCTGAGAATATCAGCCTACAGATGCCGTCAGGGTCGATTCGGATAACCATCGTGACTGGAACCCCTCCAATGGTTTTGGCGGGACCCGGCCAGATGTCTCCAGAATATCGAACTTCATCTTACATCGCTAATCAAGCGTCTCACAAGCTTTCTTGGGATCCTACCTTGATCAAAGCATGGGATGACTGGCGTTTCCATTTCCTTTTTTAGAGTTCCATATTTAGGTTCGTTTGCGGACACAGAATACTCACCTAGACTAGACCGAATTGTCTCTTATGGCCAGTCCACCTCAGCCAACATCAAACCATTCCCCTCATCCAGGCCGGGTCGAGACCGATTGGTCACGCCGAGTCAAGAAGACTTGGTGAACAACCCACCAATCCCGCCGAAACGGTCAAGGGTAGATCCAAGAGACTGGAACAGAGTCCTGCAGACTGGTGGTGGCGCTCCAGCCAAAATGGCCCGTTGGCAGGAGAAATGATAACTGCATCTTTGACAACTGCCGGCTGTGTGAGGAGTGCTGACCAACGGAGCCAGGGGGGATTAAGCGAGGAGCTGGATGGTCAAACATTGTCACGTGGTCGCAAGTCGCCACCAAGGTGCCAGTCCCAGCCTATGGCGGATCTTCATTGGGATTTCAAATGAGAGCGTCGACAGGCGAGGACAGTAATGCAAACTTCCTGTTCCACCATCCGCGTCCGGGGGTACGTGGCACTCGGTCCCTGCTCCGGAGAGCGCGTCCAGTCGTCTGGCAGGGCGAGGCCGCACAGGCCCAAGACGAAAGACTGAACGGTTTTTCCCCTTATTGATCGTAGTTCGGACGTGATACATGGAGAACAGCGGGTGAGCGAAAAAACGTGCGACGGGGGCGTCCAAGGATTGGCCCGAGACGCTGGCCGCAGACGACTGTGCGCTATCTGGTCTCCGAGAGCGACCGCGGCCTGCGGAATGCTCTGGGCAGTGCTGTCGGGTACAGGGGCATGCAGGTCGAAAATAAGGCAGCTGAGAGTGGTGCACCCAGGTGAGCAGATAATACCATGACAACTTCAAGTTGGAGTTCGTTGCTGGCGGGTATGGTCCAGGGTGGAGATTGAGAGCGGCGAAAATGCAGACCAACGTCATGCGATGCCATGCCACCAATTTGTGCGCGTCTTGAAATCCAGCAATATCCCAGGGATTCAGAGACACCGATATCATCCACAAGAACCTAACGCAGCCTCTCGCTCCTCCACGTGTTGGCCATTGCCGGCGCAGGTCCGTCGCCCTTTTTTGGTATCTCTTTCTGCGACGTCGCCCTACCGCAGACCGCCACTCCAAGCCGCGCCATTCGAGTCCGCTCATCTGGAGCACGTTGGCCCTGCAAGAGCTGGCCGACGTTGATTTTCACAACGGCGTTGACCCTGCTCTGCCAACCATTTGCAGCGAGCCCTCTCACCACCCGCACTGACCCTTGCCAGCCACTTACCCAATGTCCTCCCCATGTCAGATCGCTCTTCCGCCGGAACGACTCCCGTGCATGCCGTGTCGGTAAAAGGACGAAAGAGTGTGCACGATGAACCGGGTACATTTCAACAAATATCTCCTACCTCCTCCTCCTCCTCCTCCTCCTCTTCCTCGTTATTCCCCCAGCCTATACCCATTTCTCTCGCAAAGGGCGGACGGATCAGTTACAATGGCAGGGCACCGCCCTACGGTATACAAAAGGCAGCCACCTTTTCTGACCCCGTCCCACAGCTCTCCGAGCGAGACAGCATCTTCGCCGACCACTATGTCCCTGTCCAGAGCGAGCCTTCATCCTCCCCAGCGGAGGGCGTAACCAACCCGCTGTTGACAGATCGACAACCTGCCTCCCATATGTCAACGCTGGCCGCCGAGGCAGTGACACCTGCTGGCACTTCCACCGGGCACAGCACTCACTCTCCTCGGAAGGGGGATTGGCACCAGAGGACAGATCGGTCCATTGACGGAGGTTCCCTCCCAACCTCGACCCGGACGACGACTGGCACCATTCAAGGCATACGGAGGATACCGTCCGACGGCCACACATGGACTAGCAAGTTTCATGTGACGGTTGGGGGCATGGAAGAGAATAAACATGGGGATGATGATCTGTCCCACGGTGTCCTCCCTCACGACGACCAGTCGACACCACACGTCGTGGCCAAGTCCGAGAGCGGTGAAGAGCCTCCACCCCATGCGGAGCCGGGTGAACGGGGAACGTCATTGAAGCAAGCTTTACCACAAGAAGCTCGCACCGAGCGAAGCGTCAGTCGCGGTCGCCCCCGTGTTGACAAGAGCATTGAAGCGACGGTGAAGAAACCCGAGACGGGCGGCAATGCTCGCAGCAGGAAAGCAAGCCATATGATGGGCATATTTGACCCCCGGGGCGAATTCATGCGTGTGGATCAGCAATCTAGTAGCGATCGTGTCACCCCAAGTAAAGGTGTCGCCAAGTTGGCTTCTCGACCGGCGAGCCCGATAATAAGGACGGAGTTGATGTCGTCAGGACTGCAGACAAGCCCGTCCTCGGAAGAAGGCCGTGACGGATATTCTGATGTCAAGGCTGCTACCCAGATTTTCGCTCTTCCTTTCGGCGGTCGAGATGTGCGTGTGTCGACGAGAGTTCCTTCCTCAACATCAATCTCTCCCCTCCGAGCGGAACATGACCCCTACTTTCGACAGCAGGATCTGGACCAAAGACCTTCGGCCCCTCCCCAGCTTCTTGAGGAAATCAGAAGAGCACAAGGAGTTCAGCCGCCGAAAGAGGTGTTGACCGTGCCGGCTGGAGAGCAGCATGGCCGTGACAGGAGGGAGCTGAAGGAGGGCAAGTCTGTACCATCCCCTTCTGGCACGCGCGAGGACGAGGAGGAGCACATCTCGGCCGCCATCTACTATCCCCACCCGGGGCCGTCGGCGGAAGAGATTGAGCGTTTTATCTCGCCGGAAGAGCTGGCCGAGGCTGAACCAGATCATCGTGCCGTATCTCAACCTACGGACCTTCGGACCGCCCTTTCCTCAGAAACCAAGCCGGCCGAAGTGAAAAGACCACCGGAACACATCGACATTTCTGTGGTTTCCAAAAATGAGAAGCAAATGTTCCATGGGAATTATCGCCCACCCGAAGATGAGGCCGAGGGTTTGGAAACGCCACGGTTGTCCACCATCGAGGAGTCGCCGAGCACGAGGTTGGTGAATGTGTCTGAGACCGAATTTGAGTCGAGTGACGATTTGGGTCCTTCCAGTCGACCAGAAGACCTGGCCGTGACATCCAAAGCACGCGTTCCATCGGACCACAAGCTCAAAGACCAACATATCCTCAAGCCAAGGGCAAAGGTCGTGCTCGAGCCATATAAACATCAAGTCGGTGGCCATTCAACCATGTTCCGCTTCTCTCGGCGGGCTGTGTGCAAACAGCTCAACAATCGGGAAAACGAATTTTATGAGCGAATCGAGCAACGGCACCCGGACATGCTCAAATTCTTACCTCGATACATTGGAGTACTGAACGTGACCTTTTCAAAGGGGAGCAGTAAACAGTCGCAGAGTCAGACGTCCAAGGGCGACAACAACGCCGCGGCCAGACCTGGCCAAGAAAGCGAGCAGGCCCCTCGGGGTGATCGAAGCGGAAATAGTGCCGGACAAGACGTCGTGGTTCACGACCCTCCGGAACAGCCACGGATTGTGAGCCATTCCCAGCAAATCGGAACCGTGCCCCAGGTCATCTTGGACCAGAATAAGCATATCCTTCCTTCAGACTATTTTGGCCTTCCCGAGCGATCACGAAGCGCTGAGCCAGGCCATCGGCCACGTGGCAGCGCTGACCTCGCACTGACAAATGGGCACGCCCGTGGGCACGAAACCGAGAACGGTTCTCCGAGCAGAATGTCAATGACAGAGCCATCGCCAAGCTGGGGGACCACGACGGTCAATGAAGGATTACGCGATAAAGTCCTGCGAGAAGTGTTCGGCCCTCCACCGATACACCACCTCCGACGACACACTCCGTCACACGGCCACTTGCCGAGGCTGCGGGGGCCGGCCGTCCACAAACGAGGAAGAAGCAACTTGTCCATGTCGTCGTCTTACCACAAGGACGAGACGAGTTCTGGAGCAGAGAACGATCAGGCCCCGGTCAAGGGAACCGCGACGCGATTGACCAACGGATCCACGCAAGAAGATTCTCTACCGGTGGCATTGGCCCCTAACGGCCTATCCTCTTCTGCCTCCGTTTTCGACGATCTCAAACATGGATTAGAGAGGGTGAAATCGGCCGGAAGCACGGCTTCCAACAGCTCCGGTGGCGATGTGAGACCACCATCCTCGTTGAGGCGGCGCCATTCGGGAATGGGTCTGAGGCGACGGCGACAGTCTATCAGCGAAAGTGAACATCTTGACCTGGAATATTTCGAGGACGAGGCTTATGTGCCTGACGGCGGAGAGGATGTCTTTTCGATGGAAGAGGAACAGGGCCGGCCTGAGCGACAGAATCAGGAGTCGGGAGCAAAGACCGATGACGGTGTCTGGCTTCCTACCGGCAGCCATGTGCCTCCCAGCGCAGAGACGAAGCCAGAGGTCGGGATTCCCGGTCGGGTCCCAGCAAATCCAAAAGAAGCACAGCTCTCTAATCCGACCGATCGAGTGGTTTACTTCCTTTTACTGGAAGATCTCACCAGTGGCATGGGGCGACCATGCGTGTTGGATCTGAAAATGGGCACAAGGCAGTACGGGGTGGAAGCGACCAAAAAGAAAATGGAGTCGCAGCGACGCAAATGCAAAACCACCACCTCCCAACAGCTGGGGGTGAGGATTTGCGGCATGCAAACCTTTGACGCCAAGACCAAAAAGGTATTGTACGAGGACAAGTATTTTGGCCGTGATCTCAAAGTCGGCCGTGAATTCCAGGAGGCTCTCGCCCGATTCTTGTATGATGGGGTGAGCTATCGGAGCGTGGCACATCATATACCCACCATCCTCCACAAGCTGTCGAAACTCGAGAGCATGGTTCGCCGGCTGCCCGGATACCGGTTTTATGCCAGCAGCCTGTTGATGCTCTACGATGCCGAACCCGAACGCTCCCGAGAGGCCGAAGAAGCCGCCCGCAATGGAATCGACATCGCCAAGCAGAAGAGGAGAGAAGGGAGGTCGTGGCCGCCGCCGATTGATCTCAAGATTGTGGATTTTGCAAACTGTGTGACGGGTGAAGACGAGCTGCCCGTCAATGCGCAGGCACCGCCTCTTCACCCTCATGACGTCGATCGGGGATACCTGCGAGGTCTGCGAACGCTCAAAGTATACTTTGAGCGCATTCTGAACGATATCAAGAACCAAGAGTACGTGGAGAGAGGGGAAGGGGAGGCCTTGACGATTGACATCAAGGAGAGTGACTGCCACAAGGTGCTATTGAATGACAGCAACGGCATCGCCGACGACAGAAAGGACGACGAAGTCAGCATCTAGCCTCGACGGGCGCAAAGTGACTTTATGGGTAATTCGAAACGTGTACGAAGCGAAGGGCGTCTGGCGCTCTTGCGGAGATATCCCCACGGCATGCGTTGCATCTTAGTGAGGGGCGTTGTGATTGGAGCATGATACTGCTTGGCCACGGCCATGCGATGTACATATGCGTTAGAAGTGGTTCTTGTCTGGTAGTACTTGTGGATAGGACTTGTCAGGCGTGTCAGGGAGGGTTTGGCTGGCCGTACTTGTCAGATAGTACGTGTCAGTATGCCAGGCAGGATGTGGCCGGTACTACTTGTCCATGGAGGTCGGTGGAATGATTAGATCTCCCGTTCCATATGGCCCTGCTTCCATCTGGCATTCCAGACTTTGAAGGACAATTGAAAGTACCGTATTCAACACCATATCGTCACAGAGGCTACAGACCCGGCTCGAGTCATCAGCACCAATACCCTGCAATCATCTGCAACGAGGCTGGCACCACAGTGCCACCTGGAAAGGCAAATATTAATTTGCGGCCCCAAGGGCTTATGCACCCCCTCACGCGATAGAGGATGTCACCAAGCAATACCACTGCCACAAGGCTCATCTTGACTGTTGTCGCTCATATTAGGCTTTGTACTTGCTCATTTATGAGAGGGAGTCTCTGAATATATCCTCAAGGTAATCTGCTGACCAGCCGATATAATGAAGGTCAATACTCGAGAAAATGCTGCCGATATTTTACCCTGAGAAGCTCAACACCGGAGGAAGGCTTTGGGCCCAATTGGCAGAGCCACTACATGCCATTTTATGTTGAGTCAACAAGATGGGAGAGACTCTGTAGTTTATCGCTGGAGATAAAGAATGAGTCTGGGTCGCCTGTAAGACAGATCTAGAATTGGACCACTTCCCACCAAATCCACCACCTCTTGACTTTGAATTATAATTACTACACCACCATACCTCGAATCGACTCGAATCAAGAAGGAATGGAACTTACGTAGACTTGGTTGGGACATGGGTGTGCTCATACGCCTCAATCTCGTCGATATCAACCTTCAAATCCGCTTTGGCAGGATCAATAATTTTGATCCTCTTGAATATCTTCCAAAGAAGGTAAACTACCGGGAAGATTTCAATTGCGGTGTACCTAATGGGAAGGCAACCGAGTCAGACAAACTGTCTTGTTGTAGGCAAAGAGCGAGGGCGAGGCCTTGACTCACGAGAAAAAAAGGTTGGCACGTCCCAGTTTCCTTTCAGGAACACCAGTAGGTGATCACAGACAGGCGTTGAAGCCGGGACCATGATTCTTACCAGAATATCCACTGATAAACGCCGTGAGGACGCACCAGAACAATGCGTACCGCCCCATGAATCTGGAATAATCACGAGTCAATATGCAACTTTGACAAACAGGTTTCTTAGGAGTGTTCGACTTACGGCTGCTGGTAGCCTTTGTATGGCAAGGACTCTCTTGCAAGACCTTGAGCCTGGCAAGCCTTCATGAACTTGAGGAAGGTAATGCAGATGGCTGAATAGTTGATAAGCATTCCAGACGCGACCTGTCCTTGGTTGCTTCTTGTGGAAGCCGGCTCACGTGACCAGATTCCTCATTTCCCTTTTAGCTGGCGGCGTCGGAGAATGGAGAGTTTGTGCACGGCAGTACGATTTCTCCCTTCACCGCCTGAACCTCCCTATCAGAGGCACTCGCTCCTCCACTCATTAAACTGTGTTTCCAGTGCTTGCACGCCGTCGCTGATCGAGGACTTCGCGTTTCGCCTCCAGTTGACGAGTGTCGGCGTGCCAACCATGTCTGCAACAGCCACAATCACAGCGGAAAACGTCACGACCCTCTTTCCCGATGTCCACACGCGCCTCATTGGGGCCGACCTTGCACCGAACTCGACTCCTGGTGTAGATGGCACGCTGGGGGACGACCTGGCGGGTTATGACGAGGAGCAAATCCGGCTGATGGACGAAGTCTGTATTGTCCTTGACAACGACGACAACCCGATTGGGTCAGCTTCTAAAAAAGCGTGTCATCTTATGGTCAACATCAATAACGGGCTGCTGCACCGCGCCTTCTCCGTCTTCCTGTTCGACCCCAAGACCAAGAAGCTGCTGCTGCAGCAGCGGGCCAGCGAGAAGATCACGTTTCCGGACATGTGGACCAACACGTGCTGCTCCCACCCGTTGGCACACCCGAGCGAGACAGGCCACGGCGACCTACCGAGCAATGTCGAGGGCGCGAAGCGCGCGGCGCAGCGCAAGCTCGGCCATGAACTGGGCATCCCGTCTGCACAGGTGCCAGTGTCGAGCTTCGACTTCCTGACGCGCATCCACTACCTTGCCCCCAGCGACGGCAAGTGGGGGGAGCACGAGATCGACTACATCCTGTTTGTCGAGGCCGACGTCACGCTCGATGTCAATCAGAACGAGGTCCAGGCCACTCGCTGGGTCAGCGCCGACGAGCTGCGTCAGATGTTCCGCGACGTCGAAACCCAGACCGGCGACGACAAGGCCCTCAAGTACACGCCGTGGTTCCGGCTCATTTGCGAGAGCATGCTGTTTCAATGGTGGGATGCACTCGTGCAGGGCAGACTGAAGGATTTTACCGACGATGGCCAAATTCGGAGGATGTGAGAGTCCATACGAGGAAGGCTGGGCGAGAACGAGAGATATGTCGGGTGAGAAAATCGACAGAGCATAGCGAAGGCCTTGAATGCCTGCTCAATATTGGATGTACAACCACGTGGCGTCTGGCGTCTGATATCTGCTGCCAGAGTGAGATGTGGTGCTACTAAACTCGGCGGATGGAGAGAAGAGAAGAGAGAACCAGGACCAAACTATCTATTCAAAACAGTCAATCTCGGACCAGAATAGTCGGCGAAATTGTTCCATGTGTCTTTTCTGTTCCTCTATTTTTATTGTACTTTAATTTTGGGTCCAAACTGCCGAGCTGATCTCACATCTGGGGCGCAACCATGTACAGTGAAGTCAATTCTTACCATCTTCTCATGATTCTTGATTCCTCGCTCTCGCCTCTTCCACACTTCTTTCCCAATCCGTACGGCTCAGGTAAATGAATTCGATCAAGGCCACAAGACCCAAAGCGAGTGCGACGCCGGTCCATAGGCCCCACAAGCCCCAGCCCAGACCAAAGGCCGTTCCAAAGGAGATGGGCATGGCGATAACGTAGTAGCAGAACAACTGCACGTAGCCGCCGAATTCTTGTCGGCCCAGTCCTCGCAGGATGCCGTTGCAGGCGGCAGCCAACGCGTCGAACAGCTGAAAGGCGGCACAGAGGGGTAGAATCTCGGCGACGATGCGGATCACGTCTTCGTCATCGGTAAACAGGCGAGGAATGTAGTCTTTCAGCGATGACAGGAGGGTGACGTTCAGGATGCCGACCACGACGGCTACGGAGAAGGTGACTTTGGTGCTCACTTTGGCCGCATCGGCCAGCGTGGCACCGATCAAGTTGGCCACACGCGTCGATCCGGCAATCGACAGCGGGAAGGGGATCTGGAAAGTCAGCGAGGTCAAGGTGGCCAGGACGGATTGTGCGGCGAGTTCGGTGGTGCCAAAATAGCTCGCCGCGAATGTCAAGATCTCAAAGGCCAAGACTTCGGCTTCAATCATGACGACTCCGGGCAAAGCCAACTTGACCATGGGCCCCCAGTTCTGAAAGGCCTTCTTCGTAAAGCCGTTCCAACACGACATGCCCGTCTTGCTGAAGAATCGAACATAGATGAAGAGTCCCAGTGGGAGTAAATTGTCGGTGACGGCGACGGCGATCGGAGCACCGATGAATCCCCATTTGAATTGCCAGACAAAGAGCCAGTTCATGAACGCGTTGAACGGGGCGGCGAAGATCAGGACATAAAGTGAAGCGGAGAAGAGACCTTGTGCTTGGACGTAGCGTTTACCCGCCTCAAAGGCCGCATATCCCGGGGCGCCACAGAGGACGACTTTGAGGTAGAGGCCGGCCAACTTGGCGACCGCTTTTTCGGGGACTATTGCTTGCAGGATCTTGTCGGCCAGGAGCCAGACGATGGCAATGGGGATAGAAATGGTCCAAAGGAAATAGATCATGCGTTGCATCTGTAGGCCCACCAGCTTCTTCCGTCCAGAACCGTATGCCTGGGCGCAGAGGGTGTCGAGGGAAGTGGCCAGGCCCTGGTAGATGGCGTATCCCGTGATATTGGCCGTCATGGATGCGAGACTGACGGCACCCAGCTCGGCGGTGCCAATATGTCCCACGGTGAAGATCGAGGCCACGGTCAGAGAGTACTGCAGAACGAAGGTGACCATCAATGGGGCAGAGTACCGGGCGATCACTTTGGCTTCCCTCTGCCAGGTGGTGTGTATCATGCCGGCCGCCACCGCCTCTTCCCACTTTGCGTCGATCTTTTTCGGGTCATCCTGGCCACCATACGGCAACGTGGCTGCCGCCAGGAGCGGTGATGTCTCTGAGACGAGGCCATTGGCTTCTGCCGGGGGGGAGATGGACTCCTCGTCCTGCACGACTTTCCTGTCGCCCCCCGGGATGAACAGGTAGTTTCCGAAGAGACTCTTTCGCCTGGACTCTTCGGCCAGGGGATGCTTTGGAGGGATTATGTTGTTGTCCCGCAAGAGACTGCGTTCTTCCTCAATGATGCGCTGTCGTTCCTCTTTCGAGAGCTTGTCATGCTCCTGGTAGCGGGTAATGAGCGTGGCTCGGTTTCCCGCGCCCACAAAGCTCGGCCGGCGGTAGGAGCCGATAAAAGAGTAGCTGCCCGAAGGAACCGACGTGGATGGATGTAGCGTGGAACTCTCTGATTCTTCGTCCTCGTCCTCGATCACTTCCGAGTCAGAGGTGTCCTCGATGTCCTTGGCTAAGGACGCCCGTGCGATCGGGGAAGGATTTGGCAGCGATTGCGGGAAGACGATGCTCGCCACCCGTTCGAGAGTGCCCATCGGCTTGGGAGGGTTGGCCATTTTTGACAGCGGCGCTCTCCTTGAGACTGAAATTTGTCGCAATCAACGCTCACATCACTCGATGGGGCCGTGCTGAAAGGGAACAAAGAGCTGACAGTGTGAGAAGACGGGCTCTCGGTCAAATCCCAAGCACTTCATGCCCACATGGGTCAATCCTGGCCGGCCTCCGAATTGTGGTCGCAAAGCTGTTGAGGCAAAGTCGGTAGATTGATAAAGAAACAGAGTCGGCTGGACGCGCCAATTCAGGAAAACTTCCTATCGGAGTTGATAGCTGTCCCGCACGGGCCACACTTTGTGCACGCGATCTCGGTAGACCAGCATTCCACATTTGACCTCTCGGTCCCGGGTCGACATACCATTCACAGTGTTGATTTGCGCTCGACGATTGACTGATGCAGAGTCAACGGGGATCTCTTGCGACTTGCTGTCGTGACGGAAGATCCAGTTCGGCCTAAACCGCTGGGCCTGAATCACCTCCAGCCTTGGCCTCGATCGATTGCGCCACTCACTTGCATTGCTCTCCACATCACCAGAGGCCCGCACCGGCTGCGAATCTTGTTGGTTTCGCCTATAGATGCTCAGAAGAGACAAGCTCTTCAGCGGACCGAACCAGAATTCATCTCCACGGCCGTCAGTTGATTCTTCCGGGGAGCCACCACTCGTCCTCATGCCTGTCGCATCGGGGGCGGAGGCGGAAGCCCAAGAGGCATGGCGCTTCCTCTACTACAACCCTTTCACTACCACGACCATCACGGTCGACGAGTAAGTGTGTCCGCGTTTCAGGTTCTTGTCTTTGGTGCTCTGCTGGTGACCGTCATGGCAACGCACGATTGACACATGCACAGGAGTTTTCCCAGCAATCCAATCACACTCTTTCTATCCCGGCCGCTCTCGGCTCCATTGCTCTTCCCAAACGTCTCATCTGATGCGCGGGACCACTGCGCCAACGAGCGGACATTCTTGTCGTGGCTCCGGCTCTCTATCTACATGGCCGTGGTGTCCATCGCCATCCTCATCAATTTCCATCTCAAGCACCAGCCCACCGAGCTTGAGAAGCGGCTGTCACGTCCCCTCGGCGCCATCTTTTGGGTTCTGGCGCTGGCCTGTCTGGTGAGCGGGATGGCCATTTACATGCGGACCGTGACCAAGTATGCCCACCGACGTGCTCTGGTCCAGACCGGCGTCAAAACCCAAGTCGTCTTTGGGGTTGTCGCGACCGCCATCATTGCCGCCTGCGCCGTCTTTCTCGGGGCCGAAGCTCAGGCGTCACGGTTGCGGGAGTGATGTGCGGGAGACAGGTTCGTGGGCCGGTTCGCGGTTGCCATGACGGCATCGTAGTGGAATAAACAGAACGGTCGTCGCACTCCGTGCTCGGCTCATTGAGAGCCCCAGGAATGAGTGGTAAGGACAACCAGCAGGAAGCTGAGAGGTGGTTGCAGTGTCTCTGCGCCGAGTGAATACCATCAGACTTGGCACAAACGCGTGTTTGCCGTGTCTGCCAATTCTACGCGCCCATTGGCTCCTGTCAGCGGCCGCCCGTCAACGCTGAATTGCGGCCCTTGGACCTGGACAACGGAGGCTTCCCATTCTCCTTGCATCTTCTAATCCATGTCCTGCACACTCGCTTGACATTTTCTGCGCACCGCTTGCCCGATGGAGACGGCATCCTCTCACGACGATCCCGCTGAGGCGGCCTACAGCCCCCAAATTGTAAATGACCAGGACCCACCGCAGCCGGGCCCCGTTGAAGAAGCGATCAACGGCCATGCTGCGTCCTCGGCCATGTCGACGCCTCCTGTAGACCACGAGCCGAATAGTCGGTACCATTCTCCGAGTCTCACACACCCACAACCGTCTTCCAGACCGGGTTCGGGCATGAGTGGAGCCCAACACTCATCACAGTACCATCAAGAGAACAAGCAGAAGAGCAGTGTGGTCATCAAAGTGGGAATGGTCGGCGACGCACAGATCGGCAAAACAAGTTTGATGGTGAAATATGTCGAGGGCAGCTGGGATGAGGACTATATACAGACTCTCGGTCGGCCCCCCTTCCAAAATCCTACCTCGGCCTGCCCGTCCACTAATGCAAGACCTCAGGTGTCAATTTTATGGAAAAGACCATCTCAATACGCAACACGGAGATTACGTTCTCCATATGGGATCTCGGTGGCCAGCGCGAGTTTGTCAATATGCTCCCGCTCGTGTGTAACGACGCCGTCGCTATCCTGTTCATGTTCGACCTCACCCGAAAGTCGACTCTCAACAGCATCAAAGAGTGGTACCGGCAGGGACGAGGATTTAATAAGACGGCGATTCCCTTTTTGATCGGCACCAAGTACGATCATTTTGTCAACTTTCCCCGAGAAGATCAAGAAGAGATCAGTAACCAGGTACGACCGGGCTGATGTCTTCCGGCCACAGAACTTACCTGACCTCCTTGTAGGCACGACGCTTTGCCAAAGCGATGCGCGCCAGTCTCATCTTCAGCAGCACCAGCCACAGCATTAACGTACAGAAAATCTTCAAGATCGTTCTGTCCAAAGCGTTCGACCTCAAATGCACGATCCCGGAGATCCAAAACGTCGGCGAACCTCTGCTCCTTTACCAGTCAGTCAATTGAGACGAGTGATTTCCCAGGGTTGCAGCCTGGACATGGTTCCGATGCCGACGAGTTTAATGAGACTACGGGATCCGTAATGACGCCGACTTGATGTCTTGTTTTGGTTTCCCTGAGGTGTTTCCGGAGCATCGGTGTCAGCGAGCATATGAGGGCGTATGGAAGGGAATGACCGGCACGGCCGAGACCCTCCTCCTCCACTGTGGAGGTGGAGGGCAGGCAGGAAGGTCAGGCAGACCAGAATATGTTTTCGTTTTGCTAGTTTTGCTCATGTACACAGGGCAGAGCCATTGCCTGATAGGTTCTATGAACTTCCTGTTCCTTCAGAGCAAAGTTTGTCTCCCAGCTCGTGATTTTTCACCATTCTCTAACCCTTCCGCATACACATGCTCCGTGCCACGCGACATGAGGCGGCTGATACCGATCTTATGATCAGGTTGGCATCGGGAGAAATAAGCCGGTGGCTGCGGTATGCTATGCTGCTCAACGCTATGCTATGCTATGGTATCCTAGGCTTTGCTTTTGTCAAAGGCGACTGATGCAAAGCGCCGACACACCTCATGCAATTCGTCCTGGAATATCCGTTGCGTTTGCAGGGTGAACCATTGGATCGCTCAGCGATTTATTTACCGCTTTTTCTGTCTCAGGAACTCCCAGCGGGACCGCCCACCCGAGTGCTAAGACTCGCTCTGAATACTCCTCACCACGCCGGCAAAGTCCTTCTTCACGTAATCCAGGTAGCCCTTCCAGACGACCATCTCACCACTTCCGTCTGTGGCCGCGGTGGGGAATTTCCGATCCAGATCGAGCGTCGTTCGGATGACGGCGGCATTGGCCTCGTTGACCTTCTCGATCTCTTGCTTGACCGCATTCTCCTTTATCTTCTGGCCCAGCACGATCTTGAACTTTTCCGCCAGTGGACTTAATCGGCGTCGAGTCTCGTCGGGATCGATGTGGGCCAGTCGGCCAAGCATCAGGTTGCACAACGTCCGAATATCGTGGTCATCGGGGATGCCGTCAAGGATGCGATCGAAGATCTTGGGGATGGGGAGGTGTGGTACGGCGGCCGGACAATCCAAGAGAGCGTACATGGTGCCATACGCACTCTTGCGGAGGTCGAGCCCAGCGTCTTCCTTGTGCTTGAATGGGCCAATGGTGATGACCTTGATGAGCTCGGGTTTGATCCGAGCGTCGTCAAGCACGATGGGCAACAGCTGGCCAATGTCCGGGATAATCAACTCGGGCTTGTTGTGAATGGCCGCATTCAAGGTCGTCACCGCCAGGCGTCGATTCGAGATGTCGGAATCATTGAGCATGGTCGTGAGAATGGGGGTGATCATCTTGGCTAAGAGCGTGTTGTAGGAACTGTTGCTGTCCGCCAGCGTGAATCGGAACGCTGAAATGACCGTACCCCTGACGGAGGCACTCTCATCTCGTAACGACTTGGACAGTTCGGGTACGTAGGTGTTGGGATCGATCACCGCCAGCCGTCCAATGCACTCCGCACCCACGGCCCGGTTGGCTTCCGTTTCGGAGACGCTGAAGAGCTTGTGCCACAACTCTGACGCATACGGAGCGACGTCCGCGCTCGCACTCTCGGAGTGCTGCAAAATCTCTTTCAGGGCGTGGAGATAGAGATAGTCCTCGGTGGGTGATCCCGAGAGGCTCCGTAAGATGACCGGCAAGTACTGCGAAATATTGCTGGAGCTGGCACTCCCCAGAGCAACGGCCGCCGACAATCGAACTTTATCCGAATCTGCGGACAGGCATTTGGTGAACACTTCCATGTTCAATGGAGAAGACGCACCCATCCGGAAGCTGACCTCGCCCAGGACGGTCAAGGCAAGACAACTCGCTCGGACATCCTGTGACGTTTCGACTTCCTTGAGGAAATCTGGGATCGACACTCCGAGGTTGGGACCGCCAAACACCAACAGCGTGCCGATGGCCCGGCCCAGGACATTGGATTCTCCAGCCGCAGGACCAATGGCAAGCAAGCCCTTCATGAGAGCGGCGCCGACCCCTTGTTCCCCGATCACCTTGACCACCAGCAGATAGGCCTTGAGGGGTGGACCTTCCAGTCGCGCCTGCGCGACACTGCACAATGCTCGAACGACGTCGGCATCGACCAACGTCTCGGCGTTGGTGGGTATTATTTTTGCTAAAATGATCAAGGCGGGCGTCAGGAGATGCAGGTCGTTGGCCGATATCAGCGGCATGAGCAGGCTTCGGAGCTGTTGTATCGTCTTGGCCTCGTATTGAGAGGCCGTGACCGGGTTGAGAGCGAGGTACTGCAACGCTTCCAAGCATGAGCCTCGAAGAGCTCGATCGGCCTTGCGCAACTGGTTGGCCATTTCCAGGGACACTTCCTGAACCCAAGCGGAACCGATATTGTCCGCAGGGGTGGCGGCTTCCGCCACGAGGCCAATTGCTCGTGCACTGGCCAAGCGAGTCGTCTCGTTCTTCAGTCTGTCGCTGAGGATGGCTAAGCTCTTGGTCCGGGCCGAGCCCGTCAGGAGCTGCGTCGACGATGTCCTCGAGATCAAGACGCCCAGGACTTGAATGGCCCGATGACGAACTTCGAGGTCGGTGTTGTTGTCAGTCACTCGATCCACAATGACATTGTACAGTTTCTCGATGTGAATGGCATGATCTTGATTCGCGCTGGGCAGCCGAGGCGGACTCAGTGCCTTGACAAACTGCTCCATGGTGGCCAAAGTTTCGCTCGACACTTTATAATTCTTGTCGCGGGAAATGGCCGTGACGGGCGGAATCAAGGCAATAACAAACGGGATCAGCACCGTCGTCGCGTTGGTCTCGGTAATGGCGCTGATGAGAGACAGTGTTTCGATTTGAAGACTGGCCACCGTAGCCGACGCCCCCGACGCCGCGCTCCCTGATCCGTGGCCCGCTGACGGCTTCAGCGCGTCGGCAATAGGATCCTCCAGTTGTTGGAGGTGATCAGCCAGGGCTCCATTCCGCGTGAGCGTGAGCGTCTTCAGCATCACAATGGCGGCCTGCTTGAGCGAGACACTCGCTTTCTTCCATAACTTGCACAGCGCCTGTACGATTTTGGGCACCAGAGCCACCAGTTCGGCCTGAGATCCGGAGGGAGGAGAAGCGGGCACGATGGGCGGACTCGACCGCATCTGAACGAGACCTCTCAGATCAGGATCATCGTCCTCACTCACCTCGCTGTCTTGTCGTCTGCGCTTGCGACTGTTCGTCAAAGGCGCCGCGGCCGCCGCGACCTCGATTCCATTCGAGTGATCACGAGAACTGGTGGTCGAGGAGCCGGTCTTGCGCACCAGGGCCGTCGTGGCCGAAATGACTTCGAGTTTGACATTATCTTCCCGCTCGTTGAAGAGTCTTGAAATGAGCACAGGCGCGACCCTGCCGAACAAGAGGGCGTGGTCGGCCGGGGAGCTGCCGGAGATGATCGTGTAGAGGACTTTGGCCGAACATCTCCGGACCTTCCAGCTCAGATCGTCGACGTCGCTGAAGGCATCCTCGTCGTCCAGTTCGGCATACTCATCATCCTCGTCCAAAGCCTCTTCGGTGATGCCGTCATCGCTCCTGTCGTCCAGGGTGCCGCCCATCTCTTCGTCATCGACGTCAGCGACGTTGGGGTCATACTTGAGATAACGCAAGGCGGCATCAATGGCGGCCGGCAGATGGGGCCGCATCTCGGTCGGGCACGATGCCAGCATGGCTTCCAGGGCCACCAAGGCCGTCTCTCGGAGCTCCTCGATTTCGAGGTCAACCTCGGTTTCTTCGTCGGACTCGTCTGCCCTCGCCTCCAGGGCTTCCTGGCTGAGGACGCTGAGGACAAACGGGGCAGCCTCATCGAGGTATGGCCCAAATTTGCTCGGCGTGGATCGTGCAAGAGTCCCGATCGTGGCAATCAGGAATCTTCGGTGATCCGTCGTCAACTGGGAATGCTGGAAGCTTTCGGTCAACGCGGCCACAAAGCTGCTCACCTGGGCGTCGTTAAAATGCACCAGCAAGGCGCCGATGCCGGCCAGCGCTCGTTTCTTGACCACCCCCCCGGCTTGAGGACTTTCGATGATGTTCATGACCGACTGCGCTAGCGCCACGAGTTCTTGCTCTTGAAGGAGGGACCCGTAGCACTTGACGATCTCGATCATGACGTCGACCGCCTCACTGCTGTACCCTTTGTCCTTCTGTTTCTCCAGCAGGCCCGTAGGAAGTGGCGGCGCCGGCGTCTTGCCCGTGGGCAGCACGACGTGGCCGACCAGTCGAGGGATCAACACCTTGCTCACCGCCGTGTACGCATCTTTGACCTCCTGCGCCGTGATCCCGACGGAATGGGGGTGTGGGAGTGAGGCGATGAGCGTTCGCAGCGCCGTGTTCGGGATCGATATGTCGATGTCACTCTGGGTCAGGTCCGTGATCTTGTCGATCAGAGGTGCGATGATTTCAGCAGGAGTTCGGGCCGCAAGGGGCCCGACACTATCACAGTCAGTCTCGAGGTCAGAATCGGAAGAAGTTGTGGGTACCATTTCAATGCTTGGTTCTGCACTTCACCATGCTGATCGGCGAGCACTTTCAGCAGGCCTTCGATAATTCGTGCCGCGGTATGCGTATCTGACTTGATATAGTCTGACGCCGGCGCGCTGAGGATGTTCGCCAGATCACTCAATTGCATGAATCGGATGTCGGGGTCCGGGTCGTTGAGTTTGGTGAGTAGCGTGGCAATGCCCTGGGCGGCAGCGGTGCGATCCTTGGCCATGGTCGCAGTCGAGCGTCAGAGAGATCGCACACAGCACACGAGGGAGAGGGAATAGTTCGTCAACGGCGTTGTAACAACATCCGACCTCGACGCGGGCACGCGGTTTGGGAAGGCTCTTAGCGGTGAAGGCAGCCAAAGACGGCTGGCGCTCTTCGCACGATGCTGAGAAAGGCTCAGTGCATATGATAATTGAGAGAGACCAAATTTCTCAATGTGTGGCTGATGGTAAATGAACGGAATTTCGCGTTGATCTCGCATGTGTACTTGCGGAGGGGCGCCTTGCCTCCAATGACGTGAATCGTTGACCAAAGTGGTGTGAGCTCCAATAGCCGGCCAACCTGCCGTTTCCGAGCTGGTTCCTATAGCTTTGTTCCGGAGCTCTTCCCTCGGAAACAACTGACCTCACATTCTCCGCCGTGTGTGTAGTCATTCTGCCCTCGATTCGCTACGGCTACCATGGTGCTACCGAGATTGCCTGCCCTGCGCGGCGCCACACGGCCTGTCGCCTTCAGAAGAGCCGGTGTACAGCAAGCCCGGGCCAATCTCGTCCGCAGCCCAGGTCGACGGACGTATGCCAGCGCTCATGGCTCCCAGAAGAGCAGTGACTTGCCCTGGTATGTTTTGCTCCTCGGAGCACACTGCTCCACACTGAGGCTCGCTGACCATGGCAAGGCTGATTGCCGCGCTCGTCGTCACCGTCCCGTCTGCGACCTGGCTCTGGAATCAAGGTCCCAAACCATCCGAGCATGGCGGAGGCCACGCGGAAGAGAAAGCGCACGGAGGCGACAAAGAAGAGGAAGCCAAACCTGACCAAGGCGGCGAAGAAGCCGCGGCCGAGACCGAGGCCACTCCGACGGATGATGGTGAAAAGGGAGAAGAAAAGGCCACCGATGAGGCCCAGTCGGAGGGCGAGTCTTCGGATGAAGGAGGCGAGGGAAAAGAGACTCCACCGTCCTCGGATGACGAAGGGTAGGAACCTCCCAGTTCGGTGCTCCCGGTCAGAATAACAAGAATGCCAGAACAGAAGCGGATGAAGGGAAAAAGGCCGAGTAACGGCGATGAGAGAACCAGGGTAAAGAGCCTGTAGGTATCCTCTCGCATTGCCTCTTGCCTGGTGACCGCTCGCTGATATCCTCCACAGTCGAACAAGGATGTCTCGGACGCTATTCATCCGGAGGACAAGAAGGGCCAAGGCATTTATCACCCACGCGGCAAAGATCTCAGGTAGAGTCGACGATCCTAACAGGAAAACCAGAGGGCCTTCCAGGACAGAAACATTCCCCGGCAAATTTAGTGCACTCGAGTGTGCTCGGCAAAAATTACATTTGGCCACTTTGCGCTACTGCTGTGTAGAAAAAGAATCATTTCACCGTACTGGCCTCTTCCAAGTACGCATTCCTTTTGATTTTGTCGGGACTTTATGCGGCCCACACTCATTGTGCCTTTCGACGGCGACCGACCGCCTGTCGCGTGTCAAATCAACCTGATGGTCCAGCCACGAGGAGGAGACGTTCCCAAGACTCGGTGTGGCTGTCGAGGCCGGGACAAGCGGAAATTATTGGCCCTCGGCCGTGGTCAAACTCGGAAAAGGCGCCAAGCATGACCAAATCCCCCCCCCTTGTTCCCCCTGGCTGGCCGGCAGACAGATAAATGCACATGCGGCAAGGGCGGCCGAGGAGTTTTTCCGCCAAAATCTCTCTGACATTGTCTCCCGCACGCGATTTGGTCGGTCGACTGTCACACCAGGGCGTACAAATGCCCCTCAAATCCATGGGCCGGCCGCGGCGCAAGTCGAGCAATTTGGGAGCTGATCCGCGGGGGGACACCAGTGCGCCTGCACTCTCCACATTCAGCACGGACAGATCATTTAGCCCAAGCAGCGGAGTATGGCCATCAAGACCCCCACACAGAGAGAAGGAGGGAGAGAACGGAGGGAGAAGAAGGCTGGCTGACAATGTCCAGGCGGAGAACCAGATGTCCAAGCCACACTCGAAGCGACGAAAAGCGCGTTCATTATTCCGGCGATGGAAGCAAATATCCCTCAAGCACACATGGCTCAACCCGCTCATCATCATCCTCGCCGTCCTCACGGGTTACGCTTTGAATCCTGGCGAACAGAATCCGTTCCACAAAGCCATTTTTCTCTCATACCCTCTGGGCCCCGACTACCCGGGCGGACCCAACATGTACGGCAAAGGCAAGGGGGACTTGGCCTTTGTCGCCTTCTACACCATCGTACTCAGCTTTACCCGGGAATTCATGATGCAAAGAGTGATACGCCCGATGGCGATTCGGTGTGGCATTACCAAGAGAGGAAAACAAGCCCGCTTCATGGAGCAGGTCTACACGGCCATGTACTTTGGCGTCTTCGGGCCTTTCGGTCTATATGTGATGGCTCAGGGCCCTTTGTGGTACTTCAACACGACGGCCATGTTTGAAGGATTCCCGCACCGCAAACATGAAGCCGTTTTCAAGGCATATTATTTGCTTCAAGCCAGTTACTGGAGTCAGCAAGCCATTGTACTGTTGCTGCTGTTGGAAAAGCCCCGGAAGGATTTTAAAGAGCTGGTTCTGCACCATATCATCACCTTGGCTCTCATCGGTCTCAGCTATCGGTTTCATTTCGCGAAGATGGGTATCGCCGTGTACATTACCCACGACATCAGTGACTTTTTCATTGCGGTGAGTCTCGGGCGACCGTGGCGGTCATCGGCCGAACTGACAACGACATCTAGACTTCCAAGACTCTGAACTATCTGGATTCAATCTTTGTTGGGCCATACTATATCTTCTTCGTCGGCGTTTGGATTTACCTCCGCCATTATATCAACCTTCGCATCCTGTGGGCCACGCTCACCGAGTTTCGAACCGTCGGCCCTTTCGAGCTTGACTGGGAGACGGAGCAGTACAAATGCTGGATCAGCCAGATTATCACCTTTTCTCTTCTGGCCGCTCTCCAGGCCGTCAATGTATTCTGGTCATTCTTGATCCTGCGCATCGCGAAGAACTATGTCTTCAGTAACGTGAAGGCGGACGAAAGAAGTGACAATGAAGAAGAAGAAAGTGGAGATGATCATGCTGCAGAAAAAGAGGCGATCAAGGCAAAGACGTTACTGACAGAAAACGCGACTACCATGAATGGGACGAAGCCTGTTGTGCTTGTGAACGGCAAGCCCGTCGAGGGTCAGCCAAAAGCCAACGGCGTCAGGGAGCGGAAGAAAAAGGCCTGACCCAGGTGTCGACCATGTACGTTTATCCACTGCTCCAGCGCACTTGCAATCAATTTGCCCCGCGCACCTATCGGAGCCTGCCCTTCCGGATAGGCTTCAGTACAGACTAATTTCACACCGTGATGAGCATCTTCAATGCCGAATACTGCGCTGCCGCCGCAAACGTCGTGTAAGCTTGTTCCATGTCTTTGAACGCGAATTCATGTGTGATCAGCTCGCTCGGTTTGATATTTCCGGCGGCAAAGAGGCGCAATAACATTGGAGTCGTGACCGTGTCCACGAGGCGCGTCGTCAGGGAGATGTTCTGGCTCCACAGCTTTTCAATCTTCAGGCTGCAACTTTTGCCATGGACACCGACGTTGGCGATGGTCCCGCCGGGCGCGACCAGATCCTGAGCCATTTCAAGAGTGGGTGCAATGCCCACCGCTTCGATCACCGTGTCACATCCGACCTTGTCGGTCAGCGCCATGACGGCTTCCTCGGCATCGACCTCTCCACTGTTGATGACGTGGTGTGCGCCCAACTTCTTTGCCACCTCCAGACGATTGGGATCCTTGTCGATCGCGATGATCAGACTCGGACTGTACAGCTGAGACGTCATCAATGCCGCCAGTCCCACGGGGCCCGCCCCAACGACGGCCACGGTCCCGCCCGGCTGGACTTTGCCGTTCAGGACACCGCATTCCAGTCCCGTGGGGAGGATGTCCGAGAGCATGACCAAGCTTTTCTCGTCCACGCCTTCAGGAACTTGATGAAGACCGCTGTCGGCGAGAGGGATCCGGACATACTCTGCTTGAGTGCCGTCGATGGTGTTCCCGAGGATCCAGCCTCCTTTGACACAGTGGCTGTACATGCCTCTTCGACAATACGGACATGTCGCGCAGCTCGAAATACAGTTGATGAGCACTCGATCGCCTTTCTTGAAACGACCGACGCCGGGGCCGGTCTCATGAACGATCCCGACCCCTTCATGTCCGAGGATGCGGCCAGGCTGGCAGGTGGGGACATCACCGAGGACAATGTGCGTGTCGGTCCCACAGATGGTGGTATACTTCACTGTGAAGGCCATTGGCGACAGAGATTGACACCGCGCACACGGCACACGTACCTTTGACAATTGCATCGGCCGGATCCTGAATCTCTGGCGTCGGCTTATCTTCGAGGGCGATCTGACCAATTCCCTTGTACACGAGAGCCTTCATTTTGTAACTGTGCAACCTTCGAATTCCTTGGACTTGTCGGAACTGAAACGTACTCAGCGCGAGGAGTCGTTTGCGGTACATTGTTCGAAGGTCGAGGAGCCGTTCAGCGTCCTGCCGGATGTAGGGATATTTGTGCTCCCTCGATCGAGCCATTTTTGAATGACGTCTGACTCGGCCTCACCTCACACCACTCTCGCAGCACTCGCTCGTGTTCCCGTGATTGGCAGCCATGTGCGGAGTAGAATGCCCCTCTTTTGATGGTAAGCAAGATCCGTGCCACCAATAAATTCTGTGCGCATCTCGCCTACAACAGTGGCAAAGAGGGGAGTCTCGCATCCCAGCACAGGTGACATGCCAGCTCGCTACCAGCGTAGCAGCAGTAGCGTCAAGTCGAACCATCTGTCCGTCTGGCTGTCTCTGCCTTGTCTCCTGCTATCTTTGTCACATCCATCTCGTGTTTAGTATCTTGCCTAGCTACAAATTGTCAAATAAATCAGATCATTGAACGAGCACGGACAATGGGTTCACGCGTCGGCAAGGTAGAAGAAGTGGATTTACCCTGAACTCACCAACGCTGGTCAGTTGGAATGGTTTGGTATGGCCCATTCATTGGTGCCCTTGCAAAATATTGCCATCTCGGCGTTTACCATTTCCGCCTTTGATGTCATAGAACCGCTCTCTGCACGACATATTCAGATTCATGATCCAAGAAACTTCACTCCAATGCTGGTAGACCGTTCTCCACAATGGTACATGTCAGATCATGCATGGCCATTAACACCGTTGACCTTCGCGACCACAGTCTCCTCAACCTGCCGCAGCTCCTCTCGGGCCTTTCTGAACTCCTCCTGCGCTTCTCTTTCCCGTTTGCTCACGAAGGTCACGTCCTCCCTCAACCCATCGAGCCTGTTGACCAACGCACTCTCCTCGGCAATCTGCAGTGTCCTGAAGCTGTCCAGCTGCACTCTCGCCTCTTCCACCTTGTCAAACGTGTCCGCGATCTTTTGTTTCAACATCTTCGCCCGACTCTGGTACCCGCCCAAGTGCAGTGCAAGCTTCTTTTCCAGCTTATTGCCAGCCTCCGCAGACGCGAGCAGCTCTTTGTGGGCGGCATCGAAGGCCGCGGCGTATTCATCTGGCGATGTGGAATCGACGAACCTGGCCGGCAGATGGCCCGAGGTGCTGCTCAGGGGGTGGTGCGTCTCCAGGCTGAAATGGGAGGCATCTTGACCAGTGCCGTGGCATTCAGAGGCGAGTTGTTCACGCGCCTTTTGGAGCAGGTCGTCGGATAAAGAGCTCAACTCCGGTGCCTGACCGCTGACCTGAGAGCCGGTCAGGGGGAATTTTCGGGCGTCATGGGCCATGAGGAGGGCGGTTTCTTGCGCAATTAATGCCTCGATCGGGTCGCTGATGGCGGCCGCTTCTGCTGCCAAGAGGCGGTAGTCAACATGCCGCGGTCGTGGCAGTGACCGCTGATATACCTGAGTCTGCCGTTGGAACTCAGCGGCCGCTGCTGCTTCTCGAGCTTCGCGTTGACGTCTGTCAATCTCGGCCTGATCTTCTTGGACCACCGCCGCTTCTCCCACGGCCTCGGCTGTTTCTGACGGTAACTCCTCCAACTCCCATTCGGTTTCCTTTGGCCTGGGCAATGTGGAAAGTTTGGCCCGGAGAGATTGGCGGGTGGCATTGTCTGCCAGCCGGAAATCTCGAGGTGTCTGAGGGACCAGTTGGCGCTCACCATGCTCGTTGATGGCAAAGTGGTCTCGAGGCGTCCGGAGAGGAGTTGCACCAGGTCCTCCCCCTCCTCCGAGTGCTCCTGCCGGACGAAACGGCGTGGCCATCGGGTTGGGAGTGACCATCTGCAGCCTCCGCGGAGCGATGCCGTCGAAACCGGTCGACGCACTCCCCTCGTGCAACGGTGTATTCTCTCCCCCCAGCAGAGAGGACTGCGTTTCTGTCAGGGCCTTGATGTTTCTGATTTCATTCGCAATGTGGTCTTCCTGCGCCGGCGCCTGAGGGGTCCGTATCGGCGTGGCGCCGACCATTGCCTGGTAGTTCGAGACCAAACCTCGGCCGTTTGATTCGTCCTGGCCAGCAGCCTTGACCGCCCGGTCTCCTGCCATGCCCATTTTGACAATCTCTTCGAGCTCACTTTCGCTGACTTGAGGGGCCGGCAAGTTCAGAGCGCGGCGTTTACTCTGCTGTTCCGCTTCGCGAAGGCGCTGCATCTGGCCTGCCCGGGCGGCGGCGGCCAGCGCTGCAGAGGATTTGTGTTTGTCCTGCTTTTGCCTCTTGGCCTCGGCGTTGTCTTCAGGCTCCCCTTGCCTCTTGCGGGCCAGTTGTTGCTTGCGGGGGTCAAACATCTCTCGCTCTCGCTCGTTCTTTGCTTGCTCCTCTTGAGTATCGTAGAAGCCCGGAGCGGCCGGCTTTTCAAAGGGAATGTCGGCGTTATAATCCATCTCCCCCTTCTTGCGGTTGACGATCTTGATGTTGATGCCCGCATTCTTCAGCTCGCGTCGCTTCTGGAGCAGCGCCAACCGTCTGGACTCCTCCAACTGTCTCTCACGGGCTTTCCGCTTTGCCTTCTTCCCTTGCGTGTTGGCCAGACGAGCACGGGCTTCGCTGAGCATTTCCTTTTCATCCTCGTCGAGATCAATCGTGTCTGGTCTCGCCGGCTTGGACTCTGGGTCTGGATCCAGTTCGCCGGGCCGGAGTTTGCGAACCTCCTCTCCCGTGGGTGCCGCGGTCTCTCCACCCTCGGGGCCACCGAGTCCAAGCTCATCGTTTTCTCTCACCTCAGCCTCGTCAAGGAGCCTTTGGTATCGTTCCAGACATTGAGTGGCCGTCCTTCCCACGATCGGCGCAATCGTCCGCCACTGCGTGGGCATCAGCTTCGCCAGATGGAGCAGCTTTTCATCCTCCTCTTTTGACCACTCAATCTTTCGGATGCCAGGATCGAGCCATTCAGTCCATCTGGCCTTGCACTGTTTCGGTGTTTTGCGCGCAAGCAGAGAAGACACTCGTGCCCACTGATTCAGTCCATATTTCGACACTGCGGCTTTGAGGATCTCATCCTCGATGTTGGTCCACACACCACCCTTGACCACAGGCATTGTCGCGACCAGTCGGGAAGAGATGAGAGAGAACCGTGGTGAATAACAACGAACGCGATGGGAGCAGATCCAGTACATCAAAGCGGCGCGGCGGGCGAAGAAAGAAGGGCTTGGCGTTTTGCGGAGTTTGGCTTTTTTTTCCAGCCCGGACCCAGGCGCACGAACTATGGCGAGGTATGACAAGGTTCAGATTTCATGATTGTCAAGAATGTCTTCCACTATTGGCGCTCCTCAGCAACACAAGCAGCCCTCTCGGAAAGGTAAAAGGGCATGGCGCAAGAATGTCGACATTACGGAGGTGCAAGCCGGGCTCGAAGTCTTGCGCGAAGAGATCACACAAGGCGGGCCGGTCGCTGAAAAGCCTTCAGAAGAGTTGTTTGCGGTTGACACCACAGGGTCGGATGATATCAAGAGGAAATTCAAATTGCAGAAGCCGTTGAAGGCAGACGAGATTCTCGCACGACGGTCCGCCGTGCCGGCCGTTGACAGTCGCAAAAGACCGCACTCAAAAATTACCGATGGCGTGGTCGAGCTGTCCAGTAAAAGGCAAAAGACGGACTGGATCAGCAAGAAAGAGGTGCAGCGCTTGAAAGATAGTCTCCATGACCACTCTCGATTGAGTGTCACTCAGGTTGCGGAGGAGGAGGAGAAGTCTTCTGGCTTTGATCTTTGGGCCCCGAATGACTCTTCTTCCGCCGTGGTTGGAAATGAAAGGCGGGAAGATTACGTGCCCAAGCCGCGGACCAAAGTGGCACCTCTGACATTGCGAAGAGCACCAATTGCCATGACCACAAATGGCAAGCCCGTTCCGGCCGTCACCCGACCTGACGCAGGAACCAGCTATAACCCCTCCTTCGAGGACTGGGATGACCTGTTGACCAGAGAAGGCCAAAAAGAAGTTGAAGCGGAGCAGGCTCGACTTCGGCACGCTCAGATCGAGGCCGAACGTGAGGCACGTATTCAGGCCATGGCCGAGGCGGAGACCGATGACCGTGGAGAAGAGAGCACCTGGGAAGGCTTCGACACTGACCAGGACGAGGCTGGAACGCTCGGCCGGAAGCCTCCACGGAGAAAAACTCCTGCCGAACGAAATAAGATCAAGCGAAGAAAGGAGGCGGAGCGTCTCGCGAAACATGAGAAGAATACGGCCGACCGACGAAGACAAGCCGCACAGATGGAAGCACTCCTGAATCAGATGATCGAGGCCGACCAGAGCGCCGCCGCCGAATTAGTCCCAAGTGATCAGACGCAGGAGGAGATCGGTGATGACACACGTCTACGGAGGAAAAGGCTGGGGAATATGGCGATTCCAGAAAAGAGGCTGGAGGTGGTGTTGCCAGACGAACTGCAGGATTCTCTGCGACGGTTGAAGCCAGAAGGCAACCTCCTCAACGACCGATTCAGGAACCTTTTAGTTAATGGCAAGATCGAAAGCAGGAAACCAGTGTGGCAGCCACGGAAGAAGAAGAGGACAGTGACGGAGAAGTGGGCATACAAGGACTTCAGCATCAGCGTTTAGCTCACGCAATGAATGTATTGTTTGCAAAGACAGACGCACCGGCATCAGGGCCGTTCGTTCTACACTTTCCCAAAATTGATCTGCGTCGGCCCGAAGGAGGATGAGTGGACCTTGGGTGGGATCTTCAAGAGACCAGCCGCATGGCACCTTGACATATGCCAAGGCTACAGCACCAGCTCCCACTCGGGGCCGATAACTTGGTAGGACTCGATCTCGTGTGATATCCTGGTGTATGTTCACCACCCTGCGTGTTGTGTAACGGTCGCAGCCAGGATCGCAAAGGCTCACCGTGTTTTGGCTCTGTTGTTCTGGCGCAAAGTCTTGATCATGGCATTGTTCGGCACTTCTCCCTCCGAGTCGACGCCTCTGAACTCGAAATCGTTATTCGGCGATGAACAATCCAATACCGCCTCCGCATCATCGCTCTTTGACGATGATGGTGCTGAATCGCCGTGGTCCATGCCCACGCCCAAAAGAGCTGCTCGACAGAATTTAGTCAAAAGCCTCCTCCCTGCGACCGAAGTGCCTGAGAGCTATACGGATGCCTATGATGCGGTGCTGAACGCGAATGAAAGAACCGGCAGCGGCATTGGATTGACGGGGATCAGGAAAGTGCTCGAGAACAGCAATTTAAGCGAGCATGAGCAGACCACGATCCTCCACTTGGTGGTGACGGGCGGACAGCAGGACAATGCGAATGGCGTGGGCAGGAGCGAATTCAACGTGCTGCTCGCCCTTATTGGACTGGGGCAGGAAGGCGAAGACATCACGCTTGATGGCGTTGACGAGAGGAGGAGGAGTAAGTGGCGCCGCACTCGCCACGACAGGACCTTTTTCACTGACCCGTTCCAGAATTGCCCGAGCCCAAGATCCCATACATTGATCAGCTTGTGGCCAACCGCCGACCTCTTGCCGACACCCCGCGCAACCCAAAGTTGAGCCCCGTGAAGGCACGGAAAGGCCGACAAGATTCGTTCGGCGGTGATCCGACGGCAGACCCCTGGGCCAGTCCGGTAAATGCAAAATTGCCGCCGCCATCGACCACCGCCGCCTCCATAGGACCGTCAAACGGACTGTCTGAAGAGGCCGGGAAAGCCGCGACCAACGGCATCTCGCGAACCACGAGCACGTTCACCACGAGGGGCGATCAGCCTGAGAGCGCGAGTGGCTCTCCCACCGAATCGAGGATTGCTGGGACCGGCGCGGGAGGATGGGGCAGCTACAATGGAGGTTCCGGTGGCTTTTCTGAGCAGTCCACTTTGGGAGGAGGCTTCGGTGATTCTGGCGATGACCGCCAGCCTAATAATTCACCCGGTCATGATCCAAGATCGCTGGGCGCGAGCGTCGCGATACCCCCGGGGACCGGGGAGTCTGTGACAGTGACGCTGTTGCCCGAGAAAGAGGGCATGTTCCTCTTCCAGCATCACAACTACGAAGTCAAGACGGTCCGGAGGGGCATCAGTGTCGTGAGGCGATATAGCGACTTTGTTTGGCTGCTCGACTGCCTCCAAAAGCGTTACCCCTTTCGGCGGTTGCCTCTCCTCCCACCCAAGCGCGTTCAAGGTAAGATACCCTCCTCCTCCTCCCAAGCAGCAAGACCTCGGGCTGACGGGTCGCCAGTCAACGGGAATCACCTGGCGGGCGATGCCGCCGTCTTCCTCGAAAAGCGTCGACGAGGACTAGTTCGGTTCAGCAACGCGCTTGTCCAACATCCGATCTTGAGTCAAGAAACCCTCGTCGTGATGTTCTTGACGGTCCCAACCGTACGTCGTCATCTCGAATCTCCATGATCCCTTTTGAACTGACGACTGACCTCAGTATCAGGAGCTCGCCGTCTGGCGCAAGCAAGCGACCATATCTGTTCAAGAAGAGTTCATCGGCAAAGCGCTCCCACCGACGTTGGAAGACAGCCTCCCATCGGACCTGCCGGAATTATTTGACCAGGTTCGTTTCGGGGTCAAACGCTCGGCCGAGATATATATCAATCTGTGCATCTTTCTGGAACGGCTGACAAAGCGGAACGAAGGCCTGGCCGCGGACAGTGCCAAATTCAGCCTGGCACTGCAGCACCTGACCCAAACCAGCAGCGACACCTACGCCATTGATACCAATGACGTGCCACTGCTCAATGAAGGTATCAGTGCCACCGCCAGGCATTTATCAACCGCCCAGACGCTGCTGGAGGACGAAGCAAGAGCATGGGAGTCTGGTGTCCTCGAGGATTTGAAAGCGATTCGAGACGCGATGGTGTCGATGCGCGACATGTTCGACCGACGTGATCGATATGCTCGGGACAATATCCCGCAGCTGGAGCGGCGAATAGAAGCTTCGGAGAGAAAACTACAGCAATTGCGATCGAAGCCGAGCGAGGCGGTCAAGCCGGGCGAGATGGAAAAGGTGGAGCAGAGCATTCTTTCGGACAAGGAGAGCATCGTGCAGCAGCACGCTCGAGGAGTCTTCATCAAAGAGTGCGTGCGGGACGAGATTGTGACGTTCCAGAGCACGATTTACGCCATTACTCGATTACATCAGGACTGGGGTCAAGAACGCGTGAAGTATGCTGAGCTGCAGGCTAGCAACTGGCGAAGTCTCGTCGACGAGATTGAGAGCATGCCGATCGGAGACTGAGCAGATTGTTTCGACCTTTTGGCCTCCAGTGAGAGGCTATATATTGAAGCAGATTGCCGGCACGATATCAGGTATTGTTGAAGCGGGTGCCGATATACAATAATTTATCCTTTGAGTGTTGCTTGCACTCTTCAGTTTGCAGCTTGCACTCAATCTTGCACCACTCAGTCTTGCAGTCTAAATACACGTTTTGCTAATGAGCGGCCTTCTGAGTTCATCCACGCTCGAGGCAGTGGCAAATCAGGCAAAGTTCAATGTCTGTGGCTATGGTGCAAATAAAATATCTGTCAAGGCGACCAGGACTTTTCTCAACTGCATGTTGTCCTTGACACCAGGCCTGACTTGAACCATCACTGGCCGCTTATTGTCGCTCTGGGTGGCCACCTGTGTCTAAGCTCCGCCACCTAGACTGACCTTCCGGGCCAAGACTCCCACCCAAGAGTCTGGTCAGAGGCTCTGCCTGTCTACACACGGGTATCATCGCGACAACTTCCATCTCCCACTCCACCATCCCGCTTTGCGACACCTTTTCCGTCGATAGAACGTTTCGCGTCGTGAAGACAAACACCATGACGGGCAGCGATCATGCACAGGACTCAAACGATGCACTGGAGCCTGTCGAGAAAGGCTTTGCGACGCTGAATACCCTTCAGTGAGTACCGCAGCATCATCTCTGACACTTCACACCATCATGAACCAAGACTAATCTGGTCTTTAGGATCGGGGTGAAGGCTTTTGTTGAAAAGGTATTTGTCTTCGCCCATCGAACACGTGACACCAGTCAGCCAGACTAACAGCCTCGACAGAATGGCGAAACTCGAAAAGCGGAGATTCTGTCAATCAAGCAGAGAAATAACGCCTTGACGTTCTAGTAAGTCGCCGAAGACGGTGCACAGGTCGGGGCGGAGAACTGATATTTTCTAGTGTCCACTACGTCGAGTTCAATAAACGTCTCGATGGTAAGCCGATGAAAAAAGAATGACCGACTCAGCGCACTAATGACGACCAGAATGGGTTCCTGCCGAACGGATAGACCTCTCGCAAGAGGTGGAATGGCCGGCACCAGAAAAGCCCGAGAAAAAGAAGACTGCTGTGACGACAAAAGGACCGCCGTCCAAGGCGGCGACCACCAAAGCCGGACGTCTCAAAACCGATTCGCGAGCGGGCTCAGCGACGCCTGATCTGCTGGGATCGAAAGCTGGCAATGACCGCAAACGTCCGGCACCATCCAAGGCGGGCGGGAAGGAGAATGTCGAAGACGGCCTCGTCCCGGACGCTGACACGTCTTTGGCCATCACGACCGCGGGCACGCCTCTGCCCACGCTCAGCGCCGAGGACAGTCAAGTCGACACCGAAATGGCCGATGTGACGACCAAAACGGAAGAGAAAGGGGCGGTACCCATCATGGAGCCCGAAGAGGAAATCGAGAAGCTCCGAACGGGCGGGTCGATGGTGCAGAACCACGCTCAACTGCACCTGGTGCGCAATCTGAACAAGATTCAGATGGGCAAACACGTCATCGAGCCGTGGTATTTCTCCCCCTACCCGCAAGAGTTCGCCGACGTGGACATGGTCTACATTGACGAGTTCTGCCTGTCCTATTTTGCGTCCAAAAAGGCGTTTGAACGACATAGATCGAAATGCGAGCTCAGACATCCACCAGGAAACGAAATCTACCGCGACGACTTTGTTTCATTTTTTGAGGTCGACGGACGACGACAGCGCACATGGTGCCGCAACTTGTGCCTGCTGTCGAAGCTCTTCCTCGACCACAAGACGCTGTACTACGATGTCGACCCCTTTTTGTTCTACTGCATGGTCACGCGTGACGAATATGGCTGCCACCTGGTCGGCTACTTCAGCAAGGAAAAGGAGTCGGCCGAAGGGTACAACGTCGCTTGTATCCTGATCCTCCCCCAGTACCAACGCCAGGGCTTGAGCAGACTGCTCATCGCTTTCTCCTACGAGCTCAGCAAGCGAGAAGGCAAGCTGGGCTCACCCGAGAAACCCCTCTCCGATCTCGGCTTGCTGGGCTACCGACAGTATTGGAAGGAAGTCCTGGTCGAGATTCTCTCGGATCCTGCGCGCCTCCCACCTCCCGGCTCCGCGTCACACACCCCGACGTCGGACCACCTGCACCTGCATTCCTCATTGGGCATCTCGACGCCCTCGTCCCAGTACTCGACCAGCATCGCCGAGTTAGCGTCCCTCACGGCGATGACGGAAAAGGACGTCCATGAGCAGCTGGAAGTCCTGAAGCTTCTGCGCTACCACAAAGGCGCCTGGATCATCGTCGTCCGCGACGAACTGCTCGAGTGGCAGGAGAAGAAGCGTGAAAAGGAGAAGACGAGAGGCGTGAGGAGGATCGAACCGAGCCGGCTGAATTGGAAGCCGCCAGTATTTACCGCGAGCAGTCGCACGTGGAACTGGTAGTCTGGTCTTGAATGCCTTTTTGGCTTCAAACCAGTGCTGTGCTTTCTCTCTGCATGGTGTGATTGTTCCTGAATCCGGAAAAGTCAGGTTCGTGCCTTGTCGGCTCTCACAATGCCTTCGAGGATCCTGAGGTATGGTCGGTCAATCCCACCGGGCGCTCAGAATCCCGGCGATCTCTGCCGTGAATATATCGATACCGTGCGGGCGAATCGTCGGTGGGTCTCAAGAAGGGATATTCGTGTACCGTGCCAGCTCCGAATCGCCACTGCCAACACCATCGGCCGCCCCGTTGCCGGTCATTTCGGTGTCTCCGCCGCGGCCATTCTGCTCCTCGGGGGCGGGGGCCGGTTCGTCTCCGTCCAAGCCCAAGCTCATCCTCTCCGGCAGCGCGATCTTCTTCTCCCGCGCGAGCTGCTCTGCCCAGGCGCGCGCTCGGACGAGATATCGGATGTTCGCTTCCCTCCGTTGGCCTTGGGACTGGAGAATGGCTTCGTTGACGTCTTTGGCGACTTTGCGCCGGAGCGAGGGGTCGACCAGTTCAGCGAGGGCGCCAAAGTCGTTGGGGACTTGCGACGACGTCTGTGTCGCGGACGTGCTTGTGGTCGGCGGCCGATTCCAGCTTTCGCGCGGAACGATGAGAAGAGCCATGGCCCGTTCAAGGTCGTTTTTGAACTGGGTGTCGAGCGGCGCGTACGGAGCGAGGTTGTTTTGGGCAAACTCGATCGCTTTGGCGGTCAGCGCCGTCGTCCTCGCCGTGTCCGAGGCGGTGAAGCTCTCGCGGATCAGCTCGACGAGTTGCAGCCGGAGTAGCGAGAAGTGCAGTTTTTTGTCGGTGTCTAACAGCTATCGAGGCCGGATTAGCGTCGGTTTCGTCGTGGGTGGGATAAATCGTTGGTCAAATTTGGCCATCATACTGAGGACTGAAGGTGTTTTGCTTTCATCACAGCCCGGAGGCTATGAGTGGTGCATGAAAACAGGTCTAATCATGGGAAAGGGAGCGCAGCTCCCAGACGGGCCGGTCACCAGCTAGGTTCACACACCTCGGGGTTGAGTTCATTGATGAGTTCAATCGCCATCTGCAGGTCTCCGCGATGGATTGACTCCCGTATTTGTACCCTCTCTTGTATGCAGCTCAAGTCGACCTGAGGTTGGATGTTGGCTTCAGCGGCGAACCTCTCTGCAGCAGACGGATAGCCTTCGGTGATGAGGTAGTCCATGATGAGGTTATTCACGTCTCTACCAAGGCAGATGTCAGCCAATAGGTCCACGCGTCGTCCAAGAATACGACCGTCTTCTGAAGCGTTCAGAAAGCAAACATTTATGTTCTCCTCAAGGATGTTCAGAGAGATTCCCAATGTGTCAAATATACATCATATTGCTGTCAAAGAGGGCGACCAAAATTGCCACGTACGATTTCGAAACATGAGCTTCGGCGATTTGCCGCTCGAATGGATGAGCCGTAGCGGTGGCCTAGGACCTTTAGCAACGGAATCCCAAATGGTAGAGGGGAACAACTGACCATGACTGCAAGATTACCAGCCGTGCAGAGTCTAGTGGTAATAGCGAGACTCTTCTTTCTCTGCACCCCATAAACCCGTCTCAGAAGTTGAAGCCGCTCCGCGACATGAAGCTTGTGTATGGAAATTTGAAACCTAGTCAGCCCTTTTGTAGATGCTCAAGTCTTGAGGAAGACCAGTGGCAGCCTTGGCGCTTGGTCCAGGTCTTGGCGGCAAACCCATCAAAAATCTGCACCCAGCTCACTGACACCCACCCAGACGACACCGCTCTTGACCACCGCTCTCGCCGATGCGCGATGGGTTGGAAAGCGCTCACCGACATTTCGTCATTCCCTGATCTTCTTTTGAGCAGGTCCTTCTTTTCAATGAAACCCCTCCCCCAAAAGGTCCAGGGCCTAACCCCCAGCGAGGTTATTCTCCGCCGGGTAAACCTAGCCTGGACAGCGAAACTCGACTCCATTAGACTATGACCAGACTCGATTGCATGCGTCTCCTTCTCCCGTGGTTGCTTGGCCTGAACTAGTTTTGATTCCGAGTCTGACGTGCTTAGCGAGTGGTATACGGATTTCCCTGCAACCTGAGTTGCAACTGGGAGAGAACTGACCGACTCAAGTGACCCCAGATATCTAGCACACGCAGCAGGTGAAGTAGTGCACTTACTGGCACTCGCTGTATTCCTACGTTCCGCCTACACCTGATACCGTTCAGGTCACACGTGTGCTCGCAGCCTCGTAAGTGAACTAAAAAGCGTCGCCGAATTTAGCGGGTTGTGCCGTTGGCAGCATTCGTTCTTACCGTCAAGACGCGAGACTATGAGGAATATCAGGACCAGCTTGTGCCTTTATTTTGGCTCTCGCTTTGGTTCCCTTTTATCCCTTGACGTCCATGTGTGCTTCTCCCACTCTGCTTGACACCAGTAATCTTTCGAGATATTGGCTGAAGGCTGATGGTAAGCTTTCTGAGCCTTGTTATGGTCGGATACGGCCAATTCACAGAGGCCTGTGAAGAGATTGCGACACATACCTGGTGAGTGGAAGGGCGCCTAGACTCTGTGGTCTTCATGTCTGTCCAAAACACCTTGTACTTGCCACATAATCTGGAGACTGAGAAAGTAAACTAAGCTCTAGCAGCATGATTCTTAGACCTTGTGTCAGCCCTATTTCCTCGCTGCATCAAGTCACCAGCTCCAAGTTAATCAACTCTATTTCCCTCATGCTCATACCTCTCTGGAGTATGTCGCCCTAGTGTGTTAGAATCGATCCTCTGCATCTCACAACAGCACTCTGTTTTGTGGAGGCAATCACCGATCTCCTCCACGCACTGCCGGAACATGCCCTCCTTCATAAATCGCTCTGACTGTGCAAGTGAGCTGGATACAAGATTCTGTGTTTTCCTGCCAAGTTACTGCAGCAGTGTTCTCTACACATGTCAGGGCCATGTCTGAATTAGACGTCACGTGAATTCACCTAGGGTCCCCAGGTCCAGGTGGTCACTGCCATTTGGTTGTCCAGTTCATCCTCTTGCCCTAACGTCAACCGCGCACTCAAGAAGGTGGCCATGAAAGAACTGACAAGGTGGGTTCAGAGCATGCGTCACAGCCGGGCTCATGCGGCGGCACCCGTCCCCGAAGGAGGGTGGCATTTTCCCGTACGTTCCGAGCTGAAAAACCCCCTACAAATTTAGGCTGCCTCTATTCCCTCGGCCGACTTAATCCTAATTCCGATAATGAGTTCTTCAAGCTCTGACGACAGCAAGAGCGATACAGAGGGAACAGAATGCGGCTTCGACTGCTGGCTGAAGCGCTGTTGGGTGGCCAGCCAGGAAAGAGGTTTGCGTACACTCTCTTCAGGTTCTCCGTGTGCGAAGCTTCCCCCCGTGTCGACAGAATGCATGCAGACACGGACGAAGCTTCTTTACGGACAACAGCCTCTGCAAGATTGGCAGACCAGACTCATCATCCTAGAGGGCGGTACTCGAGACAGTCCACTCAGCTGTCGACTTGTCACCGTCGATCTGATAGCGAAAGAGGGCGTAGGCGTGCGCGAAACCGGTGAAGTGGTTCAATATGAAGCTGTTTCGTACAGCTGGGGTTATCCAGACTTCACTGTTCCCATCCTTTGCAACGACGTGGAATACTACATCACAGAAGGCTTGCACGACGCGCTAGTATGCCTCCGCCGCGAGAATGCTGCGCGGTACCTGTGGATCGACGCTGTGTGTATCGATCAGTACAATCTTGCCGAGAAGGCTCGCCAGGTAGGCAACATGCTGCTGATCTTTAGAAAGGCACGATCGGTCATGGCGTGGCTGGGTCGCCCAGATTTCCCAGATCTCTTTCCTTTTGAGATCCTATGCAATATGGACATTCCCCTCGACGAGGTCGGACCGGCCTTCCCAGACGGAGAAAGTCATGAGACATATTTGAGCTCGGCGACAACATTGGACAATGTCGACGACCGTCATGACAGGATATGCCAGGAGATTTGGACCCAACTACAGCCAGGCCTGACACACCTGTTTTCTCGACCCTGGTTCCACCGGACCTGGGTTCGCCAGGAGAGCTTTGCAGCAAGACGACTGATGTTTCAGCTCGGAGATCGCGTTCTCGAGTCCGAAAAGTTGATCAGGAACGCCCATTTCTTCCAGACGAGGACGAGTATGAATTTTTCACTTGCTGACAATAAGCTGTTGACAATTTCCAGACTTTGAATCGAGAAATTTGGGCATTATTACCCAATTTATGAAGCTGGGTCGACAGCCAGAAGATCCTGTACAGTGTTTCTCCGCCTATTGCTTGGGAATCTTGACATCAAATGCGTACTTTCAGGCCACAGACTCGCGAGACCGAATCTACGGACTTGCTGGTATGATTTTTGATGTCGGGACCATGGAGCATTTTTATGACCGCCCTCGGTCTAAACCTGCTGATTACCCCATCGACTATCGCAAGGGTCTTTCCGAAGTGTACCAGGACATGGCCATATATCTGCTGGAGACGACCCGTTCTCTCGAAATGCTTCACGTCTTTCAAGATCGGAAACCAACGACATCTCAATTCCCGTCATGGGTCATCAATTGGGAAATTTCGACACCCCGATACTATTCTAATCACGATTTTTATGGGGAGCTGGGCGACTACAAACCTCCTGTAATGGCAGCGCGAGGGGACTACCCTGGGGAACTGAGCGTGCGAGGCCGGACCATTGGTCGAATTGCCTCCCAAATTGGTGTTATTGGACCAACAGTCGGAGAGAGTGAGTGGGTCTCCGACTGGAGAATGACGAGCAGTACATTCCACGGCACACCCAACGCGAATCGAGAATCGGCGGGCTTTACTAAGCGCACCTTTGACGAATTCTTGCGAGATTGTTCCTACACAGCATTCACCGTCTCCTGGATCGGTGGCGTTGACAAATATATCGAGCACAAAGCGTTCACAGGCCAAAAGATCTATAGCATGAATGCGTTTGACCAGATTTACGCATCGGATGTCGTTCGGGGAGGAGATATTCTCGCTTATTTCAATGGCTTGGAGTCGCTCGTTTGTCTGAGAAGGCAAGATCAAGGAAATCGTTACGAGTTCTTGGGGCCCGTGGTCATGGCATCTCACGTCCAACGGCGCGCGGGAGGCACGCCCTTCTGGGCTCCACTCGGGGGCACGCTCTTGGACGAGGCTTTCGGAGGCGTCCTTGTTGATCCTATGGAAGAATTCTTATTGATTTAGCCCTCCTATTACGACGGCAGTTTGTGATAATCCATCTGATGTGGCGCCATGGGATTTGTCAAATCGCTGCAACGAAAACCAGCACCACAACATCGCTGAGCTCAATTCCATTTTCAAGAGCAAAGGAAAGTTGGCATCCGCCTAACATTCGACGTTACGTCGAGGTCGATTCTCAGGAGTCTCCTGGGTCCATATCCGGTAGACCATGAGTGAAATATCGCGTTCTTAGCTTTGAGTTGACCTTGGCCATAGGAACCATTTCTGACAACCGTATCCAGCGCTCACAGTACGGATGCGACCGTGCGAGAGCTGCAACGGTTGGTTCATTGCAGACTACACTGGCAATGGATACCCAAATCCTTAAGGGGTTTGCTAGCGCCATAAAGACCGTCGAGAGAATTCTATGATCTGGCAGCTAGGCTGGTCCACAAACTGAGATGACAGACGGGGTTATGAATCGATGATTCCTCTGCTTTCTTCGCTATAACGGTCTATCTTATGAGGTCTTACTAGATTCCGAACATCCTGAAGATACAGTGCAAATCGTAGAAAACTCACGAGCATTACCTCAGTCTCAATGAGTGAAAATGGGGTTTGACCAGTGTCAGCCTAGAAACCGCGCTGTTGCCTAGACCACCCACATGTACTTAAGGCACATCCCCTCCATAGACACAATCTTCACACGAGTTCCTTCCATCCTCTCTCTCCCAGAGGTCGGCAACCAGACTCGGGCCGTCTATCATTGCCTCACCCTAGCTTCAACTTTGGTTCTGCCGGTGATTTCTTCCTAGAATGGATGTGATGACGTTCGTGATATGAACGAAGAGTGTTTTCCGTTAGGACTCTATCCTAACGACACTGTATAACAATCTCTAACGCTGTCACAATGTGGTTGACATGGTCAATGTCAAGAATGAGAAGAGGAGATGGAAGGAATTCATGTGAAGATTCAGTCTATGGAGGAGGAGGGCCCCGTAAGTACACGTAGGGGGCAGGGGTTCTAGCTGCATAAAACAGCTAAGGTTTTCCAGTCAAGGCCATCCACGTGACCTCGGGGATCGGGTCAATCCGATCTTGGCAGGCACCATCTCAAAGCTTCTGATATCTTTCAGCTCAGAAATTCCGTGGACACTGACTGCGAAGTGGAGATTCAGCAAACGGACATTCAATCGCATGCTCCAGGCTTCCTAGTGTTGCTTCACTTATTGTTCTAGTTCCCACTTGGGAGTTTGCACGCGCGGCACATCCCTCCGTTCATGACTGGTCCGATTGTTGACAGAAGAGGCCAGCAAGAGCTATGCTGGTCATCTCGCTTCGACTGTGACCACCGGAATGGAAACACCTGCGAGGATGGCTGGAATAGACGTTGGGAATGTATCAGCGGTGGTGACTACGAAGGATGCTGATTCGGTGGACGCACAAAAGGCGCATTATTCTCCGCCATGGGCGGACGTGAGCATCATAGGCATAGCCGGCTCCTCCGGGTCGGGGAAGACCAGCTTGGCCGTCGAAATTGTGCGGTCACTGAATTTACCTTGGGTCATCATTTTGTCGATCGATTCATTCTACAAATCCTTGACACCGGAGCAAAATCGTCTCGCACACGCCAATGAGTATGACCTCGACTCTCCCAACTCGATCGACTTCGACCTGCTCGTGGAAAAGCTCCAGGAGCTGAAACAAGGCAAGCGAGTGGACATACCGGTGTACTCTTTCGAACAACACCAGAGATTGGACAAGACTCTTTCAATCTACTCGCCCCATGTCATCATATTGGAGGGCATCTTGGCGTTGAACGACCCGCGAGTATTACAGATGCTGGACATGAAGATATTTGTCGAGGCTGATGCTGATCTTTGCCTGTCAAGACGGATGGTCCGAGATGTCCGGGAACGGGGCCGCACAATCGAGGGCGTGATCAAGCAGTGGTTCAAGTTTGTGAAGCCCGTCTTTCAGCGCTACGTGGAGCCGCAACGAGAAGTTGCTGATTTGATCGTACCCCGAGGCATGCAGAACAAGATGGCTATTCTCATGATCGTCAATCAGGTGCGGCAAACCCTGAGCGAGAAGTCTATTCGCCACAGTGCCGAATTGGAAAAGCTCGGTCAGCAGGTGGAGGCCGATGAACTGTCTTCGAATGTCATGATACTCGCGGAGAAGCCGCAGGTCAAGGGAATCGCGACGATCCTTCGCAATCCCACAACCGACCGCGTGGACTTTATCTTTTACTTCGACCGACTTATCGCCCTTTTGATTGAACAAGCGCTTGATTGTCATCACTACATCCCCACCAAGGTCAAGACTCCAGAAGGATATATCTACAACGGTCTGAGATGGGCGGGTATCGTCTCAGCCGTTGTGATCTTGAGGGGCGGCGGTTGCATGGAAGTCGGGCTGAAGCGAACCCTTCCGGACTGCTTAACAGGAAGATTGCTCATCCAGTCCAATCTGCGCACCGGCGAGCCGGAGCTGCACTACCTGAAACTATTTCCGGATATCAAAGACCACGAGACCGTCATCCTCCTCGACCCGCAAATGTCCAGTGGCGGCGCGGCGCTGATGGCCGTCAAGGTCCTCGTCGACCATGGTGTGTCCGAGCAGAAGATTGTTTTCGTCACCTTCTTGGCCGGAAAGCGAGGGTTGAAGCGTTTGATGAGCGTCTTTCCAGGCATCAAAGTCGTCGCTGCCAATGTTGTCGAGGATTACGAGAAAAGGTGGGTCGAAGAACGATACTTTGGATGCTAAAGCTCTTGTACCCTCGCGGATTCTCGATCCATGATCCATTGAACTGCGAAGTCTCTTGGAACAACCATTACACCTCACTCGACCGAAGCACGAGTGGAGACCAACGAGTCAACGCCCCTTTCAAAGGGCTCGGGGCCACGGTCCTCGGCCAGCAGACCTTGTCCAGGCTCTGTCCAGACTCTGTCCAGACTCTGGATTCGCTGTGCTAGAGTTCGCGGCCGCAATACACACTTGGTGCGGTATCGTGATCCCAGCGCCATGGTTCGATAGACGCAAAAAGAAGCCACGACCTTGAAACAGCATAGAGTTGACCTGATCATTTCCTTGGGTGGTTTTCAGTGACGGCGGCCGGCTCGTATAGACGCATGAGCCGAGACACTGGCGAGTGCTGGGTAAAGCTGTGATTTAGTAGTATCCTGCGACGACTTTTGGAAAGGTGGGTGTGAAGACATCTCAATCAGGAGAAACATAGAATGACGACAAGACGACTGCAATTTGTGCAGTGGCACTATTGGCACTTCATTACCTGCCAGCTCGTATCCATTGTTTCCGATGAAAGAGATTTCCTGTCTCTCTCACTTCTCTTGTTTTTGACGAAGAGCTTCCATTGGCTCTGTGGGTGGTGGCTCCAAGTGCATCTCATGAGCAAGTCCAATAGACTCCCCTCCAGAGTTGAGCGCGTGACGACCGCGGTGGCACTGGTTTATTATTTGCTTGACCTTGTGTCTGTTTTGCCTGAGTCTTGACCCGTTCCGCTTCGGTGCGGAGGGCTTCCGCTTGGCCAGAGGCGAATGCGGCCGTTCTTCTTACGTCTGAAGCCTCCTGTAGTAGTTGTTTAGCATTCTGGGTTTTGGTAGAGGCGAGGTCGGCTAGGAAGATGTACGCCTGGTTCAATGCCGGATTCGATGTGCTAGAGGCAAGAGTTTGAAGGACTTGGTCAATATTTTTGACCTCATTCATCAATTGCTGAGCATCCCACTCGCACTTACTTGCCTTTGCATTGTCCTCGCTGGGTTTGTTCTCTTTGGCCAATGCTTGTCGCAATAGGCTGTTTTCCTCTTCATTGAACCAGGTACTGGAGACCGTCTTGCCATCTGCATATAGTGTTAATGCTTTAGAAGGTGAAGAGGCCATGTGTTGATAACAAGTATTTGGCGGAATAGAGTAGCTTTGTGAAACTTTGGCAATGTGGGTGGCTTTGACAGGAAACGCCATCCTCGGGGAAAGGCCTTTCTTTTCAACTTCCTCTTGCAGAAAGCTATTGACATAGGTGGGGTGAGGATCAGGCTGCCCAGGGAACGATTCCTGCATAGTTTCGCCAAAGTATCACCCGCACACTTCGCCGAGGCATCGCCATACCATGATCTGCGGCGAATCTTCGATGCAGCAGGGCTCTTCTCTTCGGAGCCAAGGAACTGTTTCGCTTGCCGGAAATCTCCTGTAGCGTTTCCGGGTGGCTAGGGTCGTCCAGACACTGGAGCCTTCCGATCACACCGACAAGCTGACACAGAGACAATACGGTCGGCCTAGCCTTGTTACAAAGACAGACGTCCACAGAGTTCGAGGACAAGATTTCGGCTGGCACTGTGTGAGTGAAGTTTAATTCTTGCTTACCAGTAACTTCTGATCTCCGGATTGCCCTTCAGCTTGGACAGTTTGGTTGCCCAAGGTGTCTTCTGTCAAGTGACCGAGCAGCGCCAAAGTCACACTATTGCAGACTCTTCTAACTTGTGCGCCAATCTCTGGGGCGAGCTGGAATCCAAAAGATGGCAAGACATACGAAAAAGATTCTGCGACAAGTGCTGGTGGCAAGACAGAAATTTGGTCATCTTCGGGAAAAACAGGCTCGATATTGGAGTCCACATTCCATCCGATCAAGACATAACAAAGGCGTCCATTTTCTCGTGTTGAGAGTCACGAGAACGAAAAATACGAAAAATCGATCCGGCGCCATTTACGCGATGGGACGCTTTGCTCTTGCTAATCGGCCTGAAAGCCGTGCCTAGGTAAGAAGCCCCACCTGGCTGTATCCAATGGTGTGATCAAGACGCCAACGCCCCCATGACTTCGAAGTTGGCCAAGTGAGTTGGAGAAACGTGGACCCGACTGCCAAAAGATAGATGACAACCTCAAAAGATGTGAGATTCTGAACCTGTGACGGACATAAGCTCTTGGCGCCTCTAAAGTTTGACAGCCAGCGATATGGAGAGACTCTCGAGATACTCGGTGCTAAGGTAGGATCCGCGTTTACGACGAATCTTCCAATACACATTGACGACGTGGTAGAAGGGATGGTCTTTGTCCATTTTTGCGGATTCGCGCTTACTACCAATCTTGGCAACTGAAGAGGCAGCACGGTAGAACGGATAGATTATCCAGTGTGGATGGAAGAGATTTGGTATATAAAATTCTGATCTAGCCAGACAGTCAATGTTGCGTTAGTTGAGCCCTCTGACAGACCACAGACGGAGTGTCCGTTAGGAGCCGGGATAATTAGTGCGGATCCATGGCCCGTCCCGAATCTTAGGTTCTTTATACTGACCTTCAAAGTCTGCCGTCGTTACTTCTGGCACAGTGGCCGCGTCTTGAGTGGATGCTCTGCCAGCGGGCCCTGGACAGGGCTGATGAACCAGACCAGATGAGATGGTTGATTGATACTATCTAAGACGGTGTCTACGGTGGTGTTGTAGGTGTGCCGGAGGCCAAGCGCTCATGAAGTGAACACTGCCTGTGTTCCCAACAGACGACTCAGGGTCACCTTGGACATTCCCGCTCTCCTCCTCCAGGAGAGCTCTTCTCTGTCCGAAATATGCCTATCTGAGTGAGCCAAGTGCATAAGCAATCCAAACCTAACAATAGTGAGACACGGGAAATTAAGGATTGAAGGAACCACAGGTTAGTCACGTGACTCCCCTCACTGTCCTTCCTTTAAGAGCTCACTGAGAGTTAAATCACCTGCTCATGAACATTAGGCTGGCTGGCCCTTTGGTTTCCACGGGTGCCTGAAAAAGTCGTGATATCACGTCTAATCAGGTGTGGGCCGCGGCACCTTGTTGAACACTACGCTATAGGCTACCTAACGATTAGCCTAAGCGCCGAGAAGATCAAGGCTGTTGCCTAAATCTAACCGCCATATCAACTGACAAACGCTAGGTAGGTTCAATAACCAGCAAGATGGATTCACCAACCGCTGCTAGGCCAAATGTAGAGGCCACCATAAAGTTGGGCAGGGCTGAGACGACTGATCGGATTTGGCAGCCACTACAAAGTAACGCCACTAGGATCATCTCACTCAAAGGAGGCATATCTCACTACTTTTCATGTGAGCTTGAAGAAATCACGTTCACAGAAGATGTGCCATCCACAGACTTCTCCGCTCTTTCCTATACGTGGGGAGATATCGATGAAGAAAGGGATCAAGTTCCCATACGAGTCCACAATCAGATGATACCTATATATCCCAACTTACACTCGGCTCTGGTACATATCTGGACAAAGTCACCTCGGCTGAAATTATGGGTCGATGCGCTTTCGATTGACCAGACAAATGGGGACGAGCGTGGCCAACAGATATTTATGATGTCCCAAATCTTTGGCAGGGCAAAGAACGTCATCATTTGGATGGGGAAGCTTCCACCTCTTGAAAGAGAGCCAATGCGCCGGGCATGGGAGGTCATGTCGCTGTTGAGGGTCTCAGACATGGATTTACCCATGGCCGCTCGAAGTGTCTTTCCAGAAGATTATGATTGGCGCTCATCCCTGATAAATTCACTCCAATTCATCTCCGAGAGGGATTGGTTCTACCGCGTTTGGACGTTTCAGGAGATCATACTCGCCCAGTCGGCAGAAGTGGTTTGTGGACACCTGAGCATGAGCTGGGCCGACTTTATTCAAGCTTGCAACCTCTTATGTGACGGCCTAAATGTACGAAGCCTGATGAGAAGGCCCTGGGAGAATGCTCAACAGCGCAGGGCGGCTTTTCGAAAGGGCCCAAATACACTCACCGACCTTTTAATGGAGACTTTTCAACGCAAGGCTAAAGAACCAAAGGACAAAATATTTGCCCTGCTCGGCCTTCTACAAAAAGATGTATTTCTTCCAAAGTACCAGGAAGGGTTGCAAGCTACAGTGATGCGCGCAATGAGACACTGCATCATCGAGGAGAAGAGTTTGAAGGTATTGGAACTCGCCCAACCGTTTGATCCTCCCTATGACGGTGTTGAAAATGATGATCAATTCCCTGAATGGGGTATGGTGATGAAGCCCGAAAGCTTGCGGGGAGACGGAGACCTGTACTGTTCCACGGAAGAGCAGTATATGGATTTTTTCTCGAATAGAATCAACACCAAGCGTCGGTGGCTGGGCAGAACATCAACTTGGATACCGAATTTTGAAGACGTCAACCTCCGCCATCTGGTCATCCACAACTATCGTTCTCGACTGATTCCACATCCACGAGCTCCTGTGGTGATCGAGACAGCGCGTGACGAAGTCATTGGCCTCTCAGGGTTCGTCATCGGCGCGTTATACCAGAATTCACCTGACCCTCTCGACGAGCAAATCCACGAATGCTGGAAAATCGTGCCAATTTCAAGCGACATCCCTTCCCTGGCTAACTTCCACATATCATTGAAGAGCGCAATGTCCAAGTTCTATACACCCAAAACCCGGGGCTCAGAAAACCCAGAAGTACTTGCAGCATTGCTGGGGTGGTGGAGAGCCTCTCATAAGAAATTTACTACCTGGAAACATATTCCTTCGCGTTCACCTCATACCGAGTTCAAAACCATCGAGTCTGGACTGCCACCCAGTGTATATGACGCTGATTGGCTTTGTATTCTGCCAGGGGCTGAGAAGCCTTGCGTGTTGCGCCCCTACATCAGAGAGATTGCCAATGACAGCGGCCTGAGATACTATCTCGATTACGGCAGGAAATCTCGCTTGGAAAAGTTTCGATTTATGGGCATGGTCCAAGATGAGATCTGCACAGAGGTAACTGATGAGTGGAAGAGTATGCTTTGTGTACCGGTAGATTTCTTTTTCCTGTGAGCTATTTGTATGCACTAGATCAACAGGTCATACAAGTAGATAATCCAACCATACGTATCGTAGTCTAGTGGTGACACAAGTGGCATACGTGTGCTCGAGTTGGTTCACCAACTGTTTGAAAGGGAAGAGGATGAATGAGCGGTGCTTCATCTATAGTCCATGGACGCAGGTGGCAGAGCACAAGTCCTTCCATATGAACCCGGAGAATGCCATGTCCAAAATCACTAGTCTAGCTTCATCGATATGTCCGAGGGCATGCGTGGTGGCTACTTCTATCATGGCTGAGAAGCCTGGTACATCCACGATTCCACCTCGTTGGCACAAGACTCGGTCTTCTGTCAACTTCAGCCAGTCAGATTATGCACAGCTGTCTTTCTATCAATGGTGCCATGACAATTAACCGTGAAACGCCGCGCCGGGTGTGACTCGCCCTAGAAGATCCCATTGACTTTGCTTCCTGCGAGCTACAATGCGAGCGCAGCCACCACAGCACCAATGGCCAAGCCGGCGATTGAGCCCTGAACCTTGGAGGCAGCACCAGTGTATTGGGCCGCGGAGGCAGTGGAGCTTCCCGAGGCCGTACCGGATGCCACATATGAAGCGTGGCTCGCAGCCCCAGAGGTAGAGACAGAGGCAGCACCAGTGGCCGTAGCACCAGCGGCCGTAGCACCGGCCTCAGCAACACCGCTACCGCCAGTGCTGGTCCATGCTGTTCCTGTCGCAGCCTTGGTGGTTGAAGCGAAAGTAGTAGATGAGCTGTTTGAGCCAGTGACGGTGGAGATCTTTGTGCCGGATGAGGTCTTCGTACCGGAAGAGGTTGACGAGGAGCTGGAAGAAGCGCTGCAAGCAAGGTTGTAAAGCGGCTGGCCGTTGTTGCTGACACCAAAGGATGGGCTAGCACCGGCATCAGCCAGGATGTACCACCAAAAGTTAATGGCCTTGCGCTCGAGCGCGCATGCAACGTCCTGCCAGTAGGTGGCAGCGTTTTGAGTGCTCGCCACAGCCAAGTTGGAGGTCGGACCGGAGACTGGCCAGCCAGACTCGGTGATCCAGATGGGCTTGCCGCCAGCTACCGCAGCGACGTTGTCATAGGCCTGGAAGAAAAGGAACGAGGCGTTGTTGATGGAGTTCTCGTCGGTGGTCTGGTAGTATGGGTACTCGTCGAGACCCAAGAAGTCGCTGGCCGAGATGACCTCGGAGTTGGTGCTATTGACATAGACATTCCAGGTGTCAACGTGACCGACAGGCTTGGAACCGAGAGATGTGCCCTGAATCGCGTCACGGACCTGACCAATGTATTTGACGAGGACATCGGGAGATTGGCCCACACCGCTGTCGGCGGCAATGCCAATGGGTGAAATTCGATAGAGATCTTCGCTGCCAACAGAGATACCAACAACCAGGTCGGCGAACGCAGAGCCGTATTGTTGGATGGCGCTTGTGAGAGCAGTGATTTCGTTGTTGAAGGCGTCCTGAGCCTCAGATGCCCACAGACCAAGCAGGAGGGTGGTGTTGGTGTCAATGGCAGCCTGGATGGCCGAAATAGGAGTGCTGGTGGTGCCGTCTTGAATCATAGTGTACAATCTTGCGCTGGCGAAGTCGGTGGCACCAGCCAAACTGGCAGCAGTCTTGAACTGACTGAGAAAGCCGTTGTAATCCTGGCCCTGGGACGCGTAGTTGAATCCACGGACGGCGGCGAGAGCAGTGGACGCGCCACCGAGAACGGTGAGGATTGAAGGCTTCATGTTGAGCACGGAAAGCGAGTGTAAGAAGCAAGAATAACAATGAGTGAATAATATAAATATCTCCAAACAAAAAAAGAATGAGCAAGTGATGAAAGAAAGACTGATAGATGCAAAACTCGAGTTGGTTGAAGTGGTAGCAGGAAGAGAAAATTGATCAGTGGGCAGGGCGGGAAGCCACCCGCCAGAGTACCGCCAGAGTACCTGCATTGGCTTACGTTGCTTTGGCCCACAACACCGCCACCGTACCTGCATTGGCTTACTTTTTGGTCCACCCACACCACACCTAACGAATCACGCTGCGCTTTGAAAGTTGAAACCTGAAACAAGCTTGGACTTACTGTGAAAGTTTTTCGATCTTGGGCCGGCTAACGCCACCCCTTGCACGACTCTGTCAACATCTCCACCAGACGCGCTCTCGACCACCAAAAATAGCTGAATCCAGCTCCGATCGAGAGGAGAGCATGAAAGTGCTCTCGCTCACGTCCAGCTCGGTGTGTATTGCTCATTTCTTCAGGAATCACTCGTCAGGCATCAATCGCCAGTCGCCTCTTTGGGGTCTGTGCTCTTCGGCTCCATGAGCGTACGCTCTTTCAGGGGTCTGCTCTTTCCGGCTCCATGAGCATACACTCTTTCAGGGGCCTGCTCTTTCCGGCTCCGTGAGCGTACGCTCCTTTGTGGCTTTTTCTGAGCTCTTGGAGCCTGATGTTCTATCTGGCTCCTGCTCTTCTGGGCCTACGATACGTCGCAGAAAGAGGCTTCTTCTTGGTATTCCACATCCCGACAACGTATGCAAAGATGTGCTCCTCTAACAGCTGCAGTGGCTTTTTCTGTCGCACCATAGTCACCGCGCATGAGGTGTGCGTTTTTCTTGCGTTGGTCGGTCAAAGCTTCATGTCGAACAGTGGCAACCCGGACGAGCACATCACGCCCATGCTCCTCGGGAACTGGTGAGCAGGCACGTTCGGAGTTTGTCTCCAAGTCAACTGGTTCTGGTGACGGTGCCGGTCAACATGTCCCGTCGTACTGTCTTTAAGCGGTCGGCGTTTCGAGGTTGGGCCTCGTCTCACTCTCCCAGTCGTCGGTGTCGGATCTTTGTCTCTCTGGAGGCTGTTGCTTCTGCTCTTGGTCAGACTTGTGTTCGTGGCCTGCGGAAAGAAAGTGTCTCTGTTCCTCTGATGTCATCTCTTGTCCTCGAGGGCCAGCCTAACGAGTCGAGACCCCCCGGGTGAAAAAGTGGGAAGCACGGACCCCGCAAGGCGAGTCAGGAGGAAATTAGGATGCACGTCAGCCGGCATATTAACCGTTGCGATATGCTGAGCCCAAGTTGGCTGCGTAGGTGAGGAAATGCCACGCCCAAGAACCGTGTGTCCGGGTGAAGAAAATCTTTTGGCATCAAATACAATATGAATGTCCGCTCGCAGAGTCAACATGTTGCAGGATTGTTGATCTGTTTGGCGCCTGTCATCCAAGAAATAGTATGGTATTGGTCATCGCTTCTCTCGCCGGATAGATATGTGTGCCTTCAACTCCGTTTTGACTGGGACTGATATAGCAGCTAAGTTTGACTGCTTGCGAGGCGCTCAACCGCGGAGAAATTGGCACAAATGGTCAGATGGGCAACCCATCGTGAGGAAGCCGCCATGCTAGAGGCAGATTGTCGTGTGGAAAAGTCCAATGTCGAAGGTCGGGACTACGGGATATTCGTACGGAAGCGATTGTTCTTCTGCACCTGTGTCTCCTGCCAGGGCAGGCGTCGGTTGAGGGGGTTGGGGTTGAGAAGAGCGGTGCAACGCCGTCGTTGGGAGAAGGGTCTCAAAGTTCAACTGCAGAAGTTGATGCCATCATCAGTAAAGGACGAGGCAATATAGCATGATCAATTCATTGCAAAGATAGCAGCGAGCGTGTGTGTTTGCTGTCCTGGCTCGCCTCATAGACTCGTTTGGTAACAGTGACGTGACTGTACTTTAGTGTGGCTGAACCCGCCCCGTACACACTAGCTCAACGCAGCGATTGGTCGCTAATCTGCAGGAACAACGCCACCAGGGGTGACGGCCTTGACATCATTGTTTCATTATCCGGACCTTCCCCTGATCTTCATTGGCTTGGCCGGTACAATATGTGTGGTACTGTTGAGCTTGAGGCTGGGAGTGGATGGAAGGACTCGTGTGAAGATTGAGTTTATGGAGGGAGGAAGAGTGCCTTAAGCACACATAGGTTGCTAAGGTACCAGCAGGGTTCCAGGCTGACGCTACAATCAAGGATGGACATATTGCAGCGGCCAGTGGTGAAGGAGGTCGGATGATTTTACAAGATCAAAACGAGGTTATTTAGATGCCTAACTTTGAAGAAACCTCGACAGGGGGTTTTACAGGAGTTCTGTGGTGCTGTTGGAATATAGATAGATATTCAATCTCGGATTTCTCAAGCAGGTTCGTCGTGGAATACGAAACAGGTCCATCGAGAAGTAGTGCTCCACCATTCAGACCTTAGAGGCATCCTGCGAAGGCGTGATATCCACGGTCTCTCGGTGGACCCCAGCCTTTTCGTCATCGATGCCCTCGATGACGGCGTTAACGCCTTTGATTTTGAGCTCATGTGTCGTGTGGTCGATCTCGATATCACGTTGATAGATTGCCACATCGTCAACGTCCCCGAAGATGGCGGCAATTTCCTCGAGAGGACGGCCCTTGGTATCAGGAAAGAAGAAAAATAATGTCAGGCCACCAAGGAAGCTGGTAATGATAAAAATCAAGTAAAACTTCCACCCGATTGTTTTGAAGGCCGTAGGTGCCGCCTGAAGCCAGATAATGTTCATGAAAGAGATCATGGCGACACCAAGGCAGACTCCTTTTGCCCGGGTATGGGTTGGAAAGAGCTCGCCCAGGTATACAAATTGCGTCCCTATACCGACGGCGATTGGTTAGTCATCTTCTCGCTTTATATGGTCTTCTCGCCTTGAGCGGACTCTGCATGTCAGGAGGGAAGCCATCCATCCTGTCGCGGGGTCGGCGAAGGTCTTTGTGGTTCGGTGCTGGGTGAGGGTTCACCTACCGTCAAGGCAGGCTCCGTAGAAAACCTGGAAAATGAACAGCATTGCGACAGCCGCCTGCAGCGCTGAGTTGTTCGTGGACGGAACAAATTCTGCAACGAGGGCCGCTTCGATGATCAGCGTCACACAGCAGCCCAATAGGCCAAAGCCCATGTATTTGTTCCGGGGGAAGCGGTCAATAAAGAGCATGGCCATTGCGTTCGTCCCGATCGACATGGTCAGCCAGGCTGCTGGGTAAAGAAGTTGCTTCACGATGCCAAAGCCAAGATTTCTATAGACGGTAGGCCCGTAGTCTAAGCTCAACGTTAGCCCGATTAAGAAAAGGTCGAGGGAGATGGAACGCTCACTGTTGATCACCAGAACCCCTGAACATTGAATAAACCCCGTCGTACCGATAGCCAAAAGAGCTCGCTTTCGGTATGAAGGCTTCCTGAAAAAGGAGAGCCATGATCGATCTAATGTCAGATCAACAGCCACCTGCTTTTGAATTTGAAAGAACTCGGCGCGGGCGAACTCATTGTCTGGGTCTGAGGGATCAGAATGGAGTCGATCGAGAATCTGCCGGGCCTCCTCGACACGGCCATTCATAATCAGCCACCGAGGACTCTCTGGAATCCAGTAGAGGCCGCCAAGGAGTATGAGAGGCCAAAGGCACTGCAAGGCGAGCGGCGGTCGCCAGGTCTTTGACCCTCCGTCCTTCCAGAAGTAAAAGCCAAATCCAACCCAACCTTGGATGGAGTAGCCGGTGAGGATGAATATGGCGTGGATGTCCACCAAGGTTCCTCTCAGGTTGACCGGCACGACTTCATTCATCCAAATCTGAAATCGCATTAGATGATTGAGTCAACGAGGACCGCGGCTGCGTACCGGAACAGCCGCAAGCATCATGTAGGCGCTTGCACCAGCGAAGAAGCGGAAGAAAATAAATTCACCGATATTGACACTCCCTGCCAGAAATGCGCCCGAGAAAATGGTCAAAAATGCGGCCTGATTGTGGTATGTTAGTAATGACACCTCGACGGGAGAATCGAGAGGGGATACAGTGGCAAGAGCCCATTTGCGACCCCATCTATCGGCCACATATGACAGACCCAGAACGCCTATGACGCCACCGGTTTGGAACACACCGTTGCATGATGCAATCAAGTCCGTGGCATTGGCCCGAGTGTCGAGGTCGAAGTACGCAATGAAAGACGGTTGACCTGGGGACCAATGTCAGCATCGGCGCTGGATCACGTCTGACAACGGTGTGGAGTGATGGTACCTAGTGTCGTGCCAATGATCGAGGCCGTATAGCCCCAGGACAAGGATCCAATGCCGATAAAACATAGGATCCAAATGATGTACCCGTTAATCTTCTGCCGCTTCACATTCTCCTTTTGTGTCGCCATAATGTGATAATCTTGGTGGAATTGGAGAGAAATAAGCTGCAGGTGGTGGCCAGATCTGAGTGGCCAACACGAGCTTTAAAACTGCCGCCTTCTGAAGACGTATTGTCTTGAGTCAGACAACATTTTCCCCACAATTCCGGGGAAATGGGGTTCCAGGTGGAGTCTTGGCCTCGGCGTGGGCTGCATGTGCTCAATTTGTTATGCCACTGGAATCTTTTCGGAGATTTATATCCGTTATTCTGGTATTTCTCATGCTATAGAACACTGGAGTTGGGCTGGATCCAAGAGTTTGAACAGTCTGCATCGGCATGTCGTTCAGATCCGGGGATGCAGCGTTGAGGTCCTCAGATGCAGGAGGCCCTCAGATGCAGGAGGCCCTCGGTTGCAGCGTGAGGTCCTCGGATGCAGCGTTCAGATCCTCGGTTGCAGCGTTCAGATCCTGGGTTAGTATGCGGATCCTGGACAGAACCCTAATTCCTAAGACCCATCGGTGGTACCTAGGATACAGCCTCAATATGCAGCTAATTAGATCCACAGAGTAGTACCAAATCGTTTCAGCCCGTGGTAGGTCCTAGAACATGACTTGGTGGACACCAAAAGACTTGGATGATCATGGTTTCTGGTGGGCGTTCAGAGCGATGGAGCCATGGCTTCACAAACTTTTCTTGAGACAGACGGGTGTCTAAGTTCATGGAAGCCATTCCACACAACTGCTCAAGTTGTGTTGAGATCCGGCGCGACTCTCTGGTGCACCAGGTGGTGTGGGATTGACATGAGGTGTCCAGGTGAACTTACTCTACAATTCGCCAAGACCTCCGCGCCAAGATCTCCGCTGGAGGACCACCAGCAGGAACGCGCATCTGCCTCGTGCCTGCGACTCAATTCCATCATAACTCATCCAACATCCAACCAGCAAGTCGTCACCAAGATATTCTGTTTCCTTAGACAGTCTGAAATTGTACGCGCCTGAGACGTTAATATAGTGCCTCTGACAACATCACCAAACTCTGCCATCATGGTACGTCCCAGCATTTGCTAGCTATTCTCTAGCACTCCCTTCCCAACCTCGCTACCGGCGATTGTGATCGAGCACCAAACTAATATCCTCCCTCTCCACTGTGCAACAGTCCCTCCGCATCGCCCCGCCCTCCTCCCATCCAAGCAGCACCACCAACACTGCGACCTCCAAACTCTCACCTCAATCCTCACGACATCTCGACCGCGGGGCGCCCTCAGCCCCAGGCCTCCCCGATACTCTCCGCTCCTCTCTTTTCTCGTCGCAGACGTCCTCGTCAGGGGAATCTCCCATCACATCGACGCACCCTCTGGAATCCCGCCTCGCCCAGTGGACGGCGACGCAAGAATCACTGCGCATGAATCTGCTCCGACGCAACTTTGGCATCGCCGAGCCTCTGCGCCGAGGCATGGAACTCAAGCTGGTACGTGATGCCGACGCATTCCGGCCTTCGACGCTTGGTGCGCCGGCCCGGGTTCACGACGACATCCTCAGCGGCCGCGACGCCGAACTCAGCTGGGAGGACGTGTACGCTAGTCAAGATGGCCTGTGCTTGAATGCCGGCGGTGACGGTCAGGGCGTCGGCTGGTTGGAGGAGATGGAGCGGAAGGTTGGCATGAACAAGTGGTAATGGCCACCGTGTCCAGGCGTTGGTGGTTGGATTTAAATCGGATCGAATCAAAGGAGGTCGAGCGGAATTGAGTGTAAAATCAGGCATCAACTCTCCGAAGGGTAGAGACAAGGTACAGACAGGCGAGTCAGAAGACTGCATTCCAGCGGGGTCTGGGTTGGTTGAGTGTGGTTGTCAACGCTGCGGTGGTACTCTTGTTCGAGGACGGATCTCTCTTTTACCTACGCCGACGGATGGGTAGCAGAGGAATAAAGAGTAGTTTAGTGGTCATCATGCCACGTCCAGTAGTAGGCTCCCGACGGTAATAGATATCTCATCATCCAAGCGAGATCTATGTCATCACGATCATGCCAGGAGCGGAGCAATGTCAGGAAAAGGCATGACTTGATTAGTTAGTTGGTCGGAGAAGCGTTGATTCCCTCTCGCTCTCCGTGATGGATGTGGTATAATATGATACACCTCGTAGCCAGCCAGACACTCCAATATGGTATGTACTGTACTGTCCTGGGCTGTACTCGACTGTATACCCCCGTCGACTCCGGCGTTCTTCACATTCGCTCGGTCATTCCAATAGTCTACAACGAAATCGAAACAGTAGGAGCAACCGCAATAGCAACCGCAATAGCAACCGCAACAGCAACCGCAACAGCAACCGCAACAGCAACCGCAACAGCAACCGCAATAGCAACCGCAATAGCAACCGCAACCAAAGACGACCGAATCCCTGAAAGGACGAGGAAACCGCCGTCAAGTCGGATCAGACGCATTCTCACCTCACGCCCCTTGCTTGCAAAATCTCTTAACTCGATAGACATCACGGTAAATGATCCATCCACGGTATCGTGGCCGGCAATATCAATCACATCACTCCATCTCATAACAGACGGCCCCAAGTCACGGTGTGACGGCCTCCTGTCTCTTCCAAAGCCAGATTGACGCTCTGCGGTGGGAAAGGGAACAAAAACAACCATTCACATTATGACACACCGGCACCCTGGGCTTCTCACCTCGTTTTCCCGAGGGTTGGAGTAGGTCGACTTGCTCCCTTTGGTGTCCTCCTCTTCCACATAGTCTTGTGGCTTGATGGTCATATGCAACACGTTGGGGGACTCGTGGTTGAATTTTAAATCTGGAGCAGACCATGGTCAGCAGAGTCGTGATGGACAAGGGAAGAACCCACCCTTCAAAGGTGCCTTATCGTCCAAGAGCTTCCCAAAACTAATCAGTCGTATATAGCTTGGACTCATGGGTTTGGCTTCCCATTCCTCGCGCCATTCCCGGAGGATGAGCTCTTTCAATTTGTACACACTGAGATTGAATGGGTCGTTCCCGGGCACCTCCACATTGCGTTTGTGCAGATATCTGCTGTCCAGCTTGAACGGATGCCGTGCGCCCGAGGTCAGCAACAATGTGATCAACAATGTCGGCCCGACCCCCTCATCCTTTGCCGGCACGACGGGCGAGTCTGACGAAGGCCCAATGGCGGGGTGATGCGGTTGCTGTTCCGTCTGTTTTATGGTGGCGGTCGTGTCGGTCCTCGCCGGTCCCGCCGACACAGCAGGCGATACATTTAAGAGGTCCGACGGAGCAAGGGGGTGCACCGTCGTGTGTGCTTCGACCGGCGGCGAATTTCGCTCCATCCTGGTCATCTCGACAGGAGAGGGAGAAGGCAGCTGATCTTGTGGCGGCCGAGTGGCGGCTTGTTGTGGCATGTCTTGAGCCGCTAATCTGGGGTCCGACGACGCATCGGCCGAGTTGGTCGTCGTCGACGCCATGACGGGGGGACGCCGCGAAGAGGAGGGCCGGCGGCGACTGATTCTCGAGAGTCGCGATGGCGATGTGATGATATGGCAGGCCAAGCAAAAGCGAGCGACGGTTGCGCCGAGGAGAGGGGGGAGAATGATCGAAGAAAGCAGCCGTGGACTGAGACGGCGATCGGTTGCAGAAGAGACGACGAGACGATTTGACGCGGCTAGGAGAGTTGTCGTATCATGGAACAGACCCTAGGTTGAATTAGGACAGGGAGGTCGGCGATGTTTGGGGGACCATTGACATCAAGCCGGGCGCATGGTCATGATGGACGTCGATGATGGTCTAGGGATGGGTATGTGCGGCGCCGACTGATGGCAAAATGCAGAGTGGATAGAGGATGCCTCAAGAACTCGTCTTAAGAGCAGATATGGAGTCTTGATTGGAGATCATGTGTGTCGATGCAAGCTTGGACCGCCGAGGCAGACGAAGTTGGACTGGAAGTGGAAGTTGGAAACGGGGCCCATTGCAGGGCAGGAAACCAATTATTGGTTGACCAAGTTACGCTCTTCTCGCAGGGGCTGTGGCGCCTAGAAGCCCGGCCACAGAGTTCCTGTATTGTAGATGTCGACTGCTTACCTAAATCCGCCGCGTGCCGGTAAGCGCGGCTGGGCAGAAGTGACTTTATTTACCTTATTCTCATGACAGCAGCCTTTGGCTCCACAGGTTGCACGTGGAAGGAGAGTACCCAACGGCGGTAGACAGATCGACGTCATCCACAAGTTCTGGCATGATGATATCTCGCCTCATTCTCGTCCTGGAGGGGTGGGTTCTGGTCAAGGTCGTTGTCGACGACGGGGGTGGAGCAGCCCTGTTGCCTCACACCCAACTGGCATACTGGCCCGGCTCTTCTGGCCTCACGCCCTCCTTCTCCTGCTTGACCCCCAACAGCTGGACCGTGCCAATGGCGGGCCCATTTCTGCTGTCCTTGCTCTTCCATCCGTGTAGACGCTCCTGCAACGCCCGCACGACCTCGACATCATTCTCCACCAAGAGGGCCACGGCGTCGTAACCTCCGGCGCCGGGAGCGACGCCTCCCACCACACCGGGCAAGGAGGTGCAGAAATCCAGCAGCTCGGTAATCACATAGGGCTCGATCGGGACCGCTGACTTGGCCGACATGTCCCGCACCAGGCGCCGAATCGTCGCAATGATGTCGCCCAGGTTTTTGTACCCATCTTCAGGGATGCCGTCCCGCTGAGCCAGTCGCCGAAATTCTTGACACAAGTCCTCGGTCCCCTGCTGCAAGGCCGTCCACAGCAAGGCCGCCTCGTCTGAATTTTCCTTCCGCCATTGAAGCACCTTGCGCACCATTCCTGGCGTCTCCGAGCCACAGTCGACGTCACACATGACCAACAGAAGACCGTCGGGCATCTGCACGGCGCCGGTGGCCACTTCGACATCCCACTTGTGGTCCCGCTCGAGGTCGTCGACGCAGCGATGCAAGCGTTCGCTGAATCCAGGAGCCGATGGTTCTCCAATTGCTTCCAGGATGGCCGGTGTGAAGCGCCGGTAGAGGCAGGACCCGTACACGGCGGCCGCGACATCGAACCCGGAGCCGACCTTGCCCTGAGCAGCGCAGTGCGCGGCTTGGGCGAGGTTGTGGATGGCCTTGTATGGCATCGTCGACGCCGGCAGATGGTATGCCATGAGGGCTGAAACCAAAGCGGTGACCAACGCCGCAGACGATCCTAGTCCAGTCTTGTGGGCATCGCTCAACCGGACGTGAAAATCTGTAAATTTGAGCAGTGACCGCGACGAATGGAGGCCCGTCTCCGGACCCGTCGATGGAGAGTGAGAATAGTAGTCGTCATCCGCCAAAATGGTAATCTTGACGGGGCCCCAGTTCACGGTCGAGAAGTGCGAGAGATAGGTCAACGCATACCGGAGTGTCGTCTCGACGAACTTGTTTGCCGTCGTGGTGTATCCCACACGGTCGTGCACCTGCTGGACATGGACCGCGGGCCGGGCGCCGTTGACGAGGTCGACCGGAGCTGGCGACACGGTGTACAACCATTTGGCATCCTCGAACTGCGGCGACTGCACGAGCACGGAACACGCTTTTCCTTCCTCTCCCTCCTTCTCCTCGTCCTCCCATGACTGCACATGCACATGAATCCTCGCGTCCAAGCCAAATACCAATCCCGTGTGCGTCCGATCGAGCACCAGAAAGCCGCCGGCGAAGAGCACTTTGCCCGGCGCCGACGCGGCTGCCGCGGCCGCCACCACGTCGTCTGGAGACATTAGCGGAAGACCGCGGGCCTAGCTGGTGTCTTGCTTTCAGTTGGTAACAGTTTTGCAGGTGGTACATGGCAGTCCAATGAGTGGCGGTCGGCTGCTTGGCATCTCCGCCGCGCCAGATCTGTCTGGATAAAGGCAAAAGACTACACCAGTGGAACTAACGATAACTCGATCTTGATTAAGGCTGTTGTTACTTGAAAGCAATCTGCTCTAGCCAGACTCCGGTCAACGCCCTCACAATACCTCCCTTGCGCCGGTCGGTCATGCTTGATTAGAGGTGACTATCGGTACATGCCGCAAAATGTCTCCTGTCAGGAATCCATCTGCTTGTCGGTACTCGTCTGTGGTTCCCTGGTCGCCATTTGTATGTTCGTGTGAGTGCAAGGGCCACATCCTCGAGGCCGTCACAAATTATGCAAAGGAACTTGCAAAGTCTTTCCGTCTCCTTCCGCAACAGACGGGATGCCGGCACTCGGGAGCGGCGGCCCTGTGCCGGAACGTCTCCTCCGCTCCCTCTCCGTCGGACCGGCTTCGATCTTGGACAGCATGGTGCCTTCTTCAGTGCTCCTTCTGAATTTCATCCCATACATCCAACTGTCATCCTCGTCGCTGGCCAGCCAATAGCTTCGACCGATGCTGATCATAAACCGGCCCAGTTTACCCGCCCAACCCTGTCCTTCCGGTTTGGACTCGGCAAACGGGTTCTCCGCCAGATTGGCATTCGGTGAAGCCGTGGTGTAAGAGATATTCTTGGCGCCGGTGGAGACCATATGCTGACGCAATACCATCCTCGCAAAGGCCAGCATGATGAGGCAGAAGTAGGCTCGGATGGTCCATAGAGCAATGATCACACCGATACTGTTCATGCTCTGCGTGTCCAACACCACCGTTTCCAATGCTCCGTTCCCATTGACCCCAGCGGAACTCGAGCCGGAAACCGCGGCGGCAGCGGCGGCGGTAGCGACGGTGTCGAGTCCTCCAGTCATGCCACTTTGCGGCGTCTCAGCATTGCCGACGTTGAATTTGGGGTCCGTAAAGCCGCTCGTGTCGCGGATGGTCTCCCCACCCAGGCTCCCCGTCTTGTCTCCCTGGCCGGCGTTATTGGGCGCAATGACCAAAAACCAGGTGACGGCAAAGGCGACAGTATAAGCAGCGTTAATCACGCTGTCGAGAACATAGAACCATGCCAAGGCGAGGCACTGAAGCGGCGATTGCAGTCGGATATGTGGCGCGAGATAGATGGTCAGGAAGAGGCCGAATATCGAGTAGATGTACATGCTGAGTTGGAAGGACGACAGGTGATATCCGGTGATTAGTGCGAGGATGCCGTAGAGACCCGAAAGCTTGTTGATCAGCATGGAGAGCGTGATGAGGTTGGCCCCGGTGGACAGGGACATGGAATATAGGAATCGCTGGAAGAAGTGGCTGTCAGCATCGAGCTCGGAGACGTTGCCGTCGTGTCCTTACCTGCGGCCTTCCCAGGCGCATCAGCCGGGCGGAGAGCCCCATGTCAGCTGGGTCAAGCCTTCACACGGTGAGACGGTGCCTCTCAATGCGATCTGGAGACGAGAATGGACGAGGAGTGGAGGTAGAGAGGAAACAGGGTGCGGTTCACACCGGCTGGCTAGATCTCGGTCGCATGAGACTTTACCCCAAACAGCTTGGCGTCCACCAGCAGTTCAGTTCACCAGCATGTCAAATTTGGCCACAGGAGGATACAAAAGTCAGAAAGAGACGGTTCGGCCGAGGTCCGCATGCTCATACAGTATGTCCATTGACCTGCTCAGGAAGTTGAAACAACATGGCCCTCCAAACATCAACCGAAAACAAATGAAACGAAACAGTCTATTTTTCTTCTGTGGTAGAATACAGACTGTGCGGCCTCCAAAGCAAATGCACGAGCCATGCCCCATTACATGTATGTATCTTTGTCTGCATGATCTGAGGCTCTGTCTCGACGCCTCTCGTGTGCACGCCCTTACATGCAGTTCAGCGCGGTTCCGCCCAGTCCGTCAGGAAAATCTCCAATCTCAATGCTGCACACCGTCCAAGCACCGGGTCACCTAGTCGTACAAGCTGTCATCATTGCCGGCATCGCCGAAGCCGTTGCCGTTGGTGGCAGCGGCGGCGCTCTCCTCGGCCGATGGGAACTTAAAGAATGCACTGCCGCCGCTCTGCTTCATGGCCTGTGCAAACGCCTCGTACCGTCGGATCTCGACATCGCTGACGGACCGACGGGCCGCTTGCATGGCCTCTTCAAAGTGCGCCTTGGTGAGTTCGGGAACGGGATCTTCGGCCTCGTCGGCATCCATCGCATCCTCCCCGGCGGCCTCGAGCTCCTTTTGCCGTTCGATGTCGGCCGCGATCGATTGCTTGATGGCCAGTTTCACGGCACGTTGAGTGATGAAGCCCAGGTCGGCTCCGGAGAAACCGTGAGTCTTGCTGGCGATGTAGTCCAGATCGACGTCGGCCGCGACGGGTGTCTTGCGAAGCTGCGCGCGGAGAATGCCGGCGCGAGACGCCTCGTCTGGCAGCGGAACATAGACCAGCGTGTCCAGGCGGCCAGGGCGGCACAGGGCGTTGTCCAGTTGCTCCGGTCGGTTGGTGGCGCCGATGACAAAGACGTTCTTCTTCGACGTCATGCCGTCCATCTCGGTCAGCAACTGGTTGACGACGCGATCGGACGCTCCGCCAGCGTCACCGACGGAACCACCGCGAGATTTGGCAATGGAATCCAGTTCGTCCAGGAAGACGACACACGGCGCGGCCGCCCGAGCCTTGTCGAAGATGTCGCGGATGTTGCTCTCGGACTCACCGAACCACATACTCAACAGTTCGGGGCCCTTGACCGAGATGAAGTTGGCGGCGCATTCGTTGGCCACCGCCTTGGCCAGCATCGTCTTACCCGTCCCGGGGGGGCCATAGAACAAGACGCCACGAGAGGGTGACAGGCCGAACTTGAGGAACTTTTCCGGATGCTCGACGGGGTACTGGACGGACTCGATCAGCTCGCGCTTGACCGTCTCCAGGCCGCCGATGTCGTCCCAACGGACGTTGGGCACTTCGACCACGGCGACCTCGCGGAGGGCCGACGGGTTCGACACGCCGAGGGCGAATCGGAAGTTCTCCATGGTGACACCCAAAGAGTCCAGGACCTCGGCGTCAATCGTGTCCTCGTCCAGGTCGATGAGATCCATCTTCTCCCGAATCTGCTGCATGGCCGCCTCGGAGCACAGCGAGGCGATATCCGAACCCACGTAGCCGTGAGTCTCGGCGGCGATGGATTCGAGGTCGACGTCATCGGCCAGCTTCATGTTCTTGGTGTGGATCTGCAAGATTTCGAGTCGGCCCGTGGGGTCGGGGATGCCGATGTCGACTTCGCGATCGAAACGACCGTACCGACGCAGGGCCGGGTCGATCGAGTTCGGTCGGTTGGTGGCGGCCATGACCACCACGTTCGATCGGGCCTTCATCCCGTCCATGAGGGTCAGCAGCTGCGACACCACGCGTCGTTCGACTTCGCCGTTGGTCTTCTCTCGCTTGGGGGCAATCGAGTCAATTTCGTCGATGAAGATGATGGCCGGCGAGTTCTTCTCCGCCTCTTCGAACGCTTTTCGCAGGTTGGACTCGGATTCGCCCGCCATCTTGGACATGATCTCCGGACCGTTGATGAGGAAGAAGAAGGCGCCGGTCTCGTTGGCGACCGCTCGCGCCATCAACGTCTTACCCGTCCCCGGCGGCCCGTACATGAGGATGCCTCGCGGCGGTTTGATCCCGATGGACTTGAACAACTGCGGATGTCGGAGCGGCAACTCGACCAGTTCTCGGATCTGGGCCATCTGCTTTCGGCATCCACCGATATCGTCGTAGCCGACTTCGTTGAGATTGCCCTCCTCATCTTCTCGCTGGATCGGCTCGCCCTCGCAATGGATGATGGTATCTTGCGCCACGATGCCATACTCGGGAGGGTCCACCTCGACCACCTTGAACTCGACCTGTCTCATGCTGGCTCGGACCGTGAACAAATCCCCTTGTCGGACCGGTCTGTACGCTTCGCGGAAGTACGGCGCGAGGAAGACGTCGAAGAGGGAGCCGGTGAGGCCCTCGATCGTGTCCGCAATCGGGAGAACCGCCACGCGCTTAGCCTGTCACGAATGTCAGTGGCCGTTCAACTCGGGCACCATCCGTCCTGGACTTACATATTTGATATCCGGGCATGCGTGCACGGTGATGATGTCGCCATGCTTCACTCTGAGGTTGTGTCGGACAACCCGGTTGATGCGGGCGCTCCCGTCGTCGAGATCTTCATCCTCCAGAACGATCAAAACGGTGTCCTTTCTCTTCTTGCCCTTGACCAGAACCGTGTCTCCCCGGAACAGCTGCAGGGTGTCCATGGTCTTCGGTGACAGGGTGATGATCGAGTTGTCATCGTTGGTGGCATCGGTGACGCTGAAACGACCACTTGTCAGCCCACGCCCCTTCTTGGACTCGGAAGGCATCACTTACATCAACGAGTTGGGCTTCTTCTTTTTCTTCAAGATGGCTGTTGCGGTGTCTAGCTCCTGCGATATTGTGAGCCACGGCTCGCCTGGGGGGTGGACCAAATCGTCCATCCATACCTCTTTCTTCTCTGCCCCGGAGGCGTCACTGTCACAGAGTTAGTTCATGGTCTGCTCGATTTTCGATCAGATCTCAACGTACTATAAGTTGACTTTCTCCTTCCGATGATGATGCTCCGGTTCTGCAGACATTTTATCGTCTACCGGATGTATGGTCGGGAATACGTCGATGGAGATGGAGGCTGGTTGGGGGAGTGAGAGATTAAGTGTCAATAAATCGCAGGCCGGACGAGAATATATCGCTCAAGACAGCGGCCAAGGAGGAGTTGTTGTGAAGGAATCCTCGTGCTGAAGAACCTTCGCAGGGATGATGATGTGGTCAAGAGAATGTTTGGTGGTCAAGAGGTTGAAGCTCAAGAAGCAGTGATGTACACCGCGCAGGCAATGTCTTGGCGCCCTGCTGTCTACTACACGTCGCCTGTTGCCGCCTGAGCAGAGAAGCGCGTGGAACCTCGACGACGAAACGGGTATTATAATGCTTTGCCACCACTGCCTCGTGCTCCCTACAAATTCCTTTCGTAAAGCCATTCGATAATCTAACGGCGCTATTGTTTTGGCCCCCTCTTGATGAGTGGCCGCAATATCAGTGCCGGCGACGTCCATTTGTGGACATCACCAGATCAGCCAGCCTTATCAGCCCAAGCGAAGAATTGCAGTTACCACATCCACAATTAATACTCAGCTTCCAGTCCTACCGATAATGCCGCAATGACTGCGTCCTCTATGTCCTCCGTCCAAACAGGAGGCTCCCATCATCGTCATCCCGGTCTGGTCTTGCTCCGTGCGTCGCCCTCCGCCCACTGCCACAGACTATGCGAGGAAGTAGCACCACGCTCCAAAAGTACAAAGTAACAGTCTGGTCGCTCTTGAATCTTGCTACATTTCTGTTGTAGATACTCCCCCCTTGATCGAGAGACTTTAATCCCCAAGGCAATGATTTCTCGATATCACGAGTATTCTCACTCTCAAGAGCAATGCAAGGTCGACTGACGACTTCGCGCTCTATCTGCACGTTAGGGCGACTCAACATGATAGACTTTGCCCTCGACGGGGTATTTCTGTCAGCAACCGAGGTTCTCAAGGACTCTCTGTTGGATGGACTTGGCCAGGGCATACTTTCCACTGCCAAGTGTGCCTCGAATCCAGAGGATGCCAGAGGCTTCCTTCACGAATGACACCAGGCGCCGCCAGATCCAGTCGTTGGTGAAGACTTCTGCAACAGTCATCTGCAGTCTGCCGAGCATGATCGCAATGAGGCCACCTGCGGAAGCGCCACAGATGATATCGAAATATTCGCATGGCTTTGGAGGATTCTCAGGATCAATGTATTCCATCAGGTTCAAGAATCCAAAAGCCCGAACTCCCCCCACCAAGGGCCAGCAGAGAGGCATTTGCCACCGCTTTCGCCCGAACTTTGCTCGGCCATACCGGAAGATGAAGCGTAAATGAGGCTGACAAGAAGGAGATGGCTGAAATTTGCACCACGTTGCCATAGGCCTAATAAGACCTCTTGGGCAGCCAGCCATTAGGCTGGAACTCGTGCAGCTCTAGAAGGTCTCGAGTCCACGTTCCTGTAGCCGCGAGATTCTCCGTCCTTGGCGCGGAGATCTTGGGTATTGAATTTCCAATTCGGGGCTTGGTCAGGTACCTTGAGATATCCATCCTTATATGGTGGCTGTCGAGGTGAATACGACGTACTTCCCCACTTGCGATTATACATCTCTCTTCGCGATTCTCTTGTCTCCAGCTATCCGCAAAAACGAATAGCGCTGCTGGACAGCGGCTGAATTCAATCATTCGACTTCATCACCGGACATTGCACCACGAAACTAGCCTCTAAGTGCAAGTGTCAGCCAGCACAAGTATTTTTCGTCTCTCCCGAACCAACATGGCTCCGTCGACGTCAGACTCTCAGTCTAGCAACCAGGAACCAATTTCCATCCCGACACCGGTCTCCCTCACAGCGACCACCCCCAGCTTACCCCCCGCGACACAGCAAGCCCTCATCTCCCACCTGCGCGCCACAGGCTCCATTCCCGAACTCAGTAACCTCCTCGCCGACTCGCTCGCGCGGTCAGGATGGACCGATCGTGTGCGGGCTTTGTCCCTCGAGCTCCTCAGAAACGGCATGTGCGATACGTTTCCCGAGCTGATGACCGAGGTTTTACGAAGGGCAAAGATCCCCAAGCAGCCCAACAACACGAGCAATGGCGCCGCGACGGCAAACGGGGCGAGCACGCCTCTCACGAACGGCGTGAATGGCACAGGGGCGATTGCGCTGAGCAAAGAGTGGTCGGGTGGACCGGACGGGCTTCCCGATGTGCGCATACCAGAAGCAACGGTTGAGGCGGGAGTGGAATTTCTCAAGGAGAAGATCAAGAACGTTGTGGAGCCTGTGGAGGACGACAGTGACTAGGTCTACAACTCCTCTGGCCAGACACCCTTGATGATTCTTGATGCATAGCGATGGAGTTAGGGAAACAATCTTTGGTCACAGGACTGAATATATCGGCCTAAGCACGGTCGCGGCGTACATCGGGCCAAGGTGTGGCATCACTGGCCTCGGGAGCAGATGATTGAATGGGATGGGTTGGAAAGATTTTCCCTTACAGGGGGACTAGCTCGGGCAGGTTTGGGCCGTTTTGACCCCATAATTGAACATAGCAGAAGCAGTCAACGAATCAATCAATTATCGAGCAATCAGTCCCGGTCGTCGTTGTCATGCTAGATTTCGTCATCATTTCTTCGTCCGTCCAGCGCCACAATGCTCTAATCTAACAGAAGATCGATCGACACAATCACACCAGGCTCTCCCGGCGATGACGGTCATATCAAGAGACCACAGACAAAACATTCAAAGGACACCGCCGGGAAGGGTGGCTCCGGTCAGCATGCTCCTCGCACCGGCGGTGCCAGCCGACCCGACCGCGCCACCGCCCGACCCCGGAGGCTTTTGACCAGATGCACCGGACATGTCGACCACCGGGTTGGCCAACCTTCTCAACATAAACATCGGCTTCTTCCCTTCTTTGTCGAGGTCTTTGAACAGCGCCAGCGGCTTCTCTTCAAGCCCGACACAACGCTCTTGGTCGCCGTAGACGATGTACAAGGCATATTGTCGCCAATCAGACTGTATATTATATTTGCGCAAAGCAGCGGGAAGAACCTTGTAGCATGGGTCTTCGAGGCCGACTCGGAAGGACTTGAAAATCTCCACCGAGGGAGCGCCGTCACCACCACCGGCAGTGGCGTGTCCGCTCGAGGCATTGTTGCTGGAAGGCAACTGAGGCGGCACAGACGCTGATTGTTCGCGCGGCGGAATGAGAGTACTCGCGTTGGATATGGTGGAGTTGGTCGGGTTGATCTTGGCTGAGGCAGACTTGGCCGACGTCGGCGGGTCGTGGTCGCGACCGGTCGGAGGAGTGGCTATCTGAGGACGCGAGGAGGTATTGTCGTCCGCGCCGTCGTACCGGGGGATGGCGCTGCCCCCGTCGCGTTGGTAAGAACGGGCCGCTAATGGCTGGTGTGGATAGGGTAACGGTGAAGTCGGAGACGGTACGGAAGGGGAATGCTGCGGTAAGACGCCGCCTGACATGGACGCGGTGAGAGCGTTGGAGGCCACGGTCGCCGCGGCTGAAGGATCCAAGGACGTCGAGTCGGACAACGCCCTTCCCTCGTGGATGGTGTTGGGGATGTGAGTGGGAGAATTGGTCTTGGGCGTCGAACTGAGACCGAGCTTTTTTGAAAACGTTCGAGTCAAGCTGGTCTTCTCCGGAATGGCCTGTGTGGCAATCGGAGGAGAGTTCACATCCGGTTGGTACAATTCCGGACTGACGGCCGATGACTGATAAGGCGCATATGGCAACGGGTCCGAACGCTCCTTGGCCATCTTGAACACGGGCAGCAACTCCTGGCGCAGTTTGCGATAATCGTCCGCCAGCCGGGTGAGCTGTGCTTCCGCCTGGGCAATCCGTTCATCTCTCAGCAGGAGGATCGATCTGGCCAATCGTGTAATGTCGTCTTTGGTCGCCATCTCGTGTTGAGGGTTGGGCTCCGCAGCTGGATGCTTGTTAGTCACACTGTCGACGAAAGGACCGAGGAACGGGAGGGAGCGTACAGGGAGGGACATAGTCGTCAGGCTCAATGGGAATGTCCTGGTTGACCTTGGTGTCGTAGACGTGCTTCAGGATGGTCAGCCGATGGCCGACACTGGCAATGCCCATCTCTTTGAGCTCGTCATGCTTGAGGGCAATGAGTGCTTCTCCGACGATGCCATGGTCTATCCTCTGTTAGTCTTGCACGTTGCCAGGAGATGGGCCCGCGTCGTACCGATGAACGCTTGACAGTACTGCCGCAGACTCAAGCTGGCCACGAATTGAGCACATTCCTCCGGTGTCCATTCTGTGATTATCGTCCGGGGCAACGCCTGGTCCTCGCCCGAATTGCCAAAGGTGGTCGGAGTATGCTCGTTCGAAGGGGGCTCTGAAGAAGTTTCGGAATCTGTGTGCAACTGTGTCGGAGAGGTCATCACACTTCGTTCATATTCGTCGTCCGCGTCCGAGTCTGCATGGTAGGCGGTCCCACTGGGGAACGCCATTTAGACGCCCGACAGCTGGAGGAACTCCAGGACGAAAGGCCACCGCCCACCGCTGTGTCGTATGGCCCAGCCAAAAAGAAAGGGGGGAGCAAGTCGCAGGAACCCAGCGTACTTCAGCTCGATGCACTCCGATCGAATTCTGCGTCGACGAGAGTTCTGACAGGAGGGAGTGGGCTGACCGTTCGAGGCTGGAGGAGAGGTCCGCAGCCGCAAAGAGATACGGCACTCCGGTAAGTTGATCACTGTGGGCTGGTAGCTCTTTCAAGTGCGACTCAGTTAGCTTGCTTGCTTTGCTTCGCGCGTCTGACCGTCGTGATCAAAGCTCCCACAGTTCAAAGGGCAGGAGATTGTCGGAGAATCCAAGTGTGCTGCAAGGTCCCATAAGAATCCACAATCTGGGGGTACTAGCGGCGCATGATGAGGCTTGCCCAAATAGCGTCAAATAGAGCAGCATGCCGTTGCACGTTTTGGGTCACTGGCATTTCGCTTGTCTGCAGCTATAACCCTCACGATCACCCACTTGATTTCACTGAGATTAGATGGAGAAAGTGTTCTCGTCGTCTGTCTCAATATCGTCGGCTACAAAATGAGACGCTCAAAAGCATATCGACCTTTTAACCGGCTCTCCAGCATCAGGACCTCTCGAGCACTTCGCTTGGAAACCTGTCCACCCCCTTTTCTGACCTTTCGCGGGCTCACCGCACGCTCGGCTCGTAAACTCAGAGGGAGGATACCGACAGTACTAGTCCGACCATCTCCCTCCGCCTGCTCCGAGTAGAGAGTGACAATGGATCCGGGTTGGGGCCGAGATATAAGATCCAGACCTTGGTGGGCCCCGCGTCCTCCTGCTTCTCGGTGTCGCTGCACCGACTCCGTGTAACGCAACGTCTCGCGGAGGATGCCGGTCAGTTCGGCGGCTTCTTCGAGGCTCTGAGTGACACGTGTGACCTCGGACACCAGCTCGGGTATAATGCTCTCCACGAAATCTTGGTGATCCTCTGATCCAAAAAACCCCACCGGCCCGATCGCGTCGACACAGCTCGACAAAATTTTCACCATGGCGTCAAAAGGGATGTCCTCCTCCGGAATCTTCGACGGGCGCCCGGTACTTTCGTCATCGGAATCCGGTGGACTCGGAACGGCTAAACTGAGAATGGACCGGGTATAGCCACCTTGAAACATTTGCTGGCGCAAAAATTGAATCAAAGCGAGAACGTCAGTTTGGGAGAACAGATGGCGCAACTGTGAAGAGATCTCAGAGGAAGCGGCCTTCCCGAACCGGCTCAATGCCATCTTCAAGGCTGCCGTCACCGGTTTGACCAGCGCTGTCGCCGACGGATCTGGCGCGGGTGTAGTCATCAAAATGGACGTCTCATTCTCTCCCTCGTCTTCTTGAGAACGTGCCCCGGTATGTTCAAGTCCATTCTCGACAGTTCTCTCCGTCTGTGCGAGTGCCTGTCTAATCAGCAGGCGAACTGTTCCCGTTTGTTCTTGGATATGCGTATTCCTGGCGTTTTCGAGGTATTGGATAAGGAGCGAGTACGTTGGATCCACTTCCAGTAAAGCCGCAGCGAGGGCGTCCGGCCCAAAGGCAGAGCTGGAAGTCGCGGGTGAGATGGCCACGGCGGCATGGAGGGCCCGAATACTGAGCAAGCCCGTCCGCGCAAGCCAGAGTATCAATCTAAAAGCTGGGAAGACGACCTTCACTTGGAGTGTTTTGTCGACGTCGCCGTTGGACGATGCGTCGGATGTCGCGTTGACTTTGAAGATTTTCGACAGAATGTATTTAACTTTCACGTCCGGTACGTGTGATGAGGCTGTAGGCAGGTCGTCCACCATGAGCGAACCGGGAAGATCTTTTGACGACTTTGCAAGGTCCTGGATGAACTCATCCTCAAACTCGGTGACGGCATCGTTCTGCGCCAGCTGCTCAAGGCGTTTTCGCGTCACCTGCCATCCGCCAGCGAAACCAGCAGCCATCTCGACGTGACCGATGGAGAGCTTGGCCGGTTGTCCGCTGTGTCTGATACCGCCTTCGGGGGCGGTCAATCCACGTCCCACGTTGTTCACCAGTAATGACGCGGTCGTCAGGCTGGCCGTTTGTGATGACGTGGACGCGAGGTCGATGGCCAACAATTGATTGCGCCGCTTTGCTACAATGCGAGCCGACTGGGGAAAGTACGTCACGAATTCGATCGGTCCGGTCTGGAGATCCGACGTGCTCCTGTAGCGTTTGCGCTTTAGTTTGACTCTGTTCAGATCGACAGCGGCTTGGATCGTCTTGAATTGAAGGTCGTACAGACGGAGAGAGTCGGGAAACGAAAACATCGCGAGCGTCGGTGACAGTGCGACCATGTCATGACAGGCGCCCAACCCCTCCTGCAACGTGGAGAGTCGTCGCGGCATCAGACCCGAGAGATCATACACAGTCAACACCTTTCCCGACCGAAAGTGGAGCTGCGCAGCCCGTGAGCTGAACGCACATGAAATGGCTTTGGCAGCTTCGGGGCTGTGGCCGAAGCAATCGAGAGGAATCTCAAATTCATTCAGCGGCTCGAGAGGCGCTGTGCTGTTGCTCGGACGAGATGGATCTCCCAGTGACCATACCCCACAGAAAAGCTTGGGTGGACTTTCAATGTCACCAGTCGTGGGTTTGAATGCAGCCACCAAGAAGGAAGTGTACGAAGGCACACCGGCCAGGAGGTCTGGTCTTTGCTTCATGACCGTCTTCTGTGCGTCAGACATGGAGAGCCATTGGACTGCGAGTATCGCAATTGCTCCGGATGCCACCTTGGGACTCAACCTCCCACGCCACGGTGTTTTCTGGAGATCTCCTGAGAGCATTGTCAGCTGGCCGTCTTGCTGCGTGACCAAAACCTCGAGAGAGCCGTTTTGCGGCACGACTTCCAGCTGGACAATAGGAACGTCCGATCCTCCCACTGCGGCATTTTGACTGGTCACCACGTCGCCAAGGTCACCATCCTTGCTGGTAAAGGAATGTATGCGCAATTCATCCCGTTTAACCGCACAGTACGTTTGCCGGTATGTAACCCCATCCTTCTTCCACCTCACCGAACATGGCGGTCCCACAAATGAAGATGACGGAGGTACAGGATAGGAGGCCAAGTGTTTGCCGTTCTGTACCTGTAAGCTGTCAGCGAGAGGACAGGGCCGGGCCAGATGCTACCAACTTCGTAAATGTTGACGGAATCGCCATCGACACCTGCACATATTTCCTTCCGTCTTCGCTTAGTGGTGTTTTGCAGTCCCCAGACAGGGCCAAAAACGGTAACGCCATTGGCGCGACCGGAGCGAGGGAGCCTCGCAAGCACCGAAGGTTGTGTTATCTCCATCGCGACCACATCTTGAGGATCATCTGAGAAAAGTCGAGATGGCGGTGCGACCAGAAAATCTAGTGGTGCCTCTGCGGAACAGTCTCCGCCCTGTCGATCTTCCGGGCTTGGCACATGTCAATGAGCGCGTCTTTGACGCGCTGCTCTCTGACCACAGGTTTCGCGCCCAGTAGCCACAGTCTCGTGTCCTGGTCTAGCCAGGTACAGTTCTCGATACACTGCAAGGCTTCTTTGTCGACGGCTACGCGCATGGGCCGCTACGAGAGGACATCCAGCAATTTTGGAGCCGAGACGGGGCTCCGAAGCAGAGACGGTGGGTGGTAATGCATGGCTGCTCTCCTGGAGTATGGCAGCCTGCCTGATGGTGACAACCGGATGCATCCATTTTTTGGTACGATTTCAGAATTCTGTACCAGCTGCAAGTGTTGATGTTTTTAGCGCTCCGAGACAATGGCCCTTCACATCAGAAGCAGGCCCCACGACCACGTCGGATGTGTTCTGATGGCACTACTGAGACGAACGGGGATGGACCCAAATCTGCATCCTCAGATATTTCAGGAGCATCATCCGGCCCAATTTCGTCCCACAGCGTCTATTCGCAGTCTCCAAACTCGAAGACGAGCCAAGATAAGCCGCGCGAAGAGGATGGTGAAGAATGTGAAAACAGCAGCCGAAGGAAGCGTCGGAAGCTCTCTTCAGACAACGACTCCATGCAGTCGACAAAAGCGAGAACCGCGGGCCATGCTCAGGTACAAGAGACCGCTTCCAGTGGGCGTGCCTCTCCGAGCAACAGCGACGGGGTTCCGGACTCGAGCTTGCCTATTCTACCCAGCGAGTCGCCCTTGAGGAGGTCGAAACGGCAATCACTGCAAAGCGCATCTCCACAGAAAAGTCCTGTCTCTCCTGCATCGAGGACCGGTCGATCGAGCCCTCAAGGACTCTCTCCCATGGACCCTGGTCTCGACCAATCCAGCACCAAAACCAAAATGATGGAGCTCAACGGCAAAGGCAAGCTCACGAATACTCCCAAACGGTCACCAAGGAAGATCACTCCCAACGCGAGAAGGATCGAAATGAAACACGGCAAATTTGTGACTTCTCTTCGCGTTTCACTATCCTATTCTACGAAAGGAGACCACAATCATGTGGGTCGGAAGATTGATGACATCCTCTCTGGCCATGCCAGAATACCCTCAACGGCGAAGCTAAAAGTGGAAGGACCTCAGCCGGTGGCAAAGACCACGAAAACAACACACCCCTTCTTTTTGGCCATCCCCGCCTTCAAAGTGAAGAATCCGGCGCTGAGCGTCAGCGATGCATCTTCCGCTGCACAAGCGTCTGATGACGAGATGGCCGCCCCCGGAAGTCCCAAAGGTGCAAAGCCGTGGAAAGACATCATTTTCAGCAACCCTAAACCGTCTCAAAGCAGGTTTCTGTCACCCCTTCTGGACGTCATATGGCCGCCGTTGGGCATTCAGCACATTCGACCGGCTCAGAATCATGTTTCGAATCCGCTTCTCCGTGAAACAGCCGACAGCAGACACAAGTCAAAGCAGCCGGCTTGTCCCATTTCCGAGAGTGAGAACATTTTGTTGGCTTTTGCGTCAGGTCTGAAAAGCGACTTGCATCGACCGACGGTGCTTCACCAGCCCAGCCGCCATGTCATGAGCGGCCGAGAACTAGCAAGCGCCTTGGAGAACGAAAGGAACAGCGGCACGAGGACCTCCACCCACGCTGTGCACCCGGCTACAGAATTGCTCAAGTCCCGCATTATTTTCAAAAACAGCGCTTTTGATCGCGGAGTCGCTGCCGGCCCACACATGTGGACTCAAGAGTACGCACCGCGAAGGTGGGAAGAGGTCTTGCAACCTCAGTGCCGGGTATTGCACGACTGGCTGAGCAGCCTCAAAATCCACCAAATTCGAAATGCGAAGAGCCTCGGCCACACCAGATTACTCGGTCGGAAAAAGCGAAGGAAAAAGCATGCCAACAACGATATGGACGACTTCATCATCACCACTGACGAAGACGAGCAAGATGGCGGCGACGACAGCGCCATCCGGACGAAGAATGCCATACTGATCGTGGGGCCGCCCGGCTGTGGCAAGACAGCATCGGTCTTCGCGGTGGCCAACCAACTCGGTTTCGAGGTGTTTGAGATTCATCCCGGAATGCGACGAAGTGCGAAGGACATATTCGACAAAGTCGGCGACATGACCCAAAATCATCTCGTACAGCAAACCAAATCTTTAAGCAGAGGTTCCAGTGTCGCGACGGATGATCTTGATGATCTATCCAGTCACGAGGTCGTCAGCAGCGCGCAGCGGCCCATGGCACAGTTCATGAGGCCCGACGCCAAAAAGAAGCAACAAGACATGCCCCAGCAGGGGAGGATCAAGGAGCTGAAGGCACGAATTCAGACGCAGTCCCTCATCCTCTTCGAGGAGGTCGATATTTTGTTCGATGACGACAAATACTTTTGGAGCGGTGTCCAATCGCTCATTGAGCAATCGAAACGGCCGGTCATAATGACGTGCAATGATATGTCTTCTATCCCTTTCGACGACCTGGATCTATTTACGGTCTTGTCATACGAATGCCCAGAGCCTGACATTGCGACGGAATACCTCACCTATCTGGCAGCGGCTGAAGGTCATCACCTGCAGCGGCCGGCTTTGCGAACGTTGTATCTCAGCAAGGGACGAGACCTTCGTGCCGCCATTACCGAGCTCAATTTTTGGTGTCAGATGACAGTGGGCTCTCAGCGCGGGGGGCTGGACTGGATGTTATCCGAGGGTCAGAACGGCCGTTCCCGTCTAGACGGCTCCTCGCTGCGTATCGTTAGCAAGGATACCTTCTTCGAAGGGCTTGACTTGGTGCCAGACGAGTCCTTGGATCAAGAGGAGCTTTTGTGCTTCGCGCAGGACGTGCTGCACCTCTCGGCACGAGAGTGGGACCGCTACTATTCCTCTTCTCCCGCAGTCGATGGCCCTGCTCGCCTGGCGTTATTGGAAGACATGGTGACAGGATCTGAGGCAAGAAGCGCTCTCGATATATTTGATCCGACCATCGCACCACTCGTTGGCGCTGCTATCATCCGAGCCTTACCTTCATGTGTTCGCCCGGTTGAGAGGAACGATGTCCAGCACGCCTATCTCAACAAGGGAAATGAAGCCATGACCAGAGGGGCCGTGGCAGATGCCCTGGAAGCTCTCATGGAAGACCACAGAACGTTTCCTCCTAGCGTTGGTCGCGCAGCGCCATCAATTGACAGCCACCCATTGTCCCTGGTGACCGAAGTGGCACCTTTTGTGAGGTCCATTGTCTTGTTCGACCAAAGACTGGAGCAGCAGCGGAATGAGCTTGGAGGTGGATCCCAAGGCAAGAAGCAAAGGACCACAAGAGCCGCTCGTGCGGCGCTGGAAGGCAGCAGTAAGGCGCAGACGCGTCGTGAGAAGTGGTTTCCCAAAGAGCTGGATTTTGCTCGAGTTCTCGATACGGGAGCTGGCTGGCCTCGGTTGGATCCGGCAACAGACCTGAAGCCCACAGAGCCGAATTCTTCCTCTCAACATTGACAACGCAGGAGCGGTGAGCAGGCGGTTTCAGACGCTTGTCTAGTGTCCTGGCCAATGCTTCGGGGTCATTCCTTTAATGGATGCTCGAACCAGTACTGTATTGTGCAGTGGATGTTCCGGCCAACGAGTGCAAGAGCACAGCGAAGTGCCCTTGGGAATAGTCCACTTATATTTGATCATCTCACTCGGAACCCAATGGACGTACTTGCTGGTTACTGCCACCTGATGCGAGAGCATGATGTGGTTCAAAAGAACGAGGCACAAATACATCCACGCCCGCTTCTGGTTGCTGAGTCTATACCTGGGTTGATTAGCTATGTATGGCCCACAAAAATCTGTG